>ULUD01004474.1_pt1 | contig 17122 bp, 9 predicted proteins | sample 1958191 | NCBI WGS metagenome assembly ULUD01 (sample SAMEA4835751, study PRJEB28245) | human gut metagenome | biome: gut microbiome; material: fecal sample | place: Denmark | collected 2008 | reverse complement strand
TTGAACTTGTAGCTGTCCAGTGACTTCTCCACCGCATAGATATAGCAGTCCACCTTGTTGCCGGCGTACTGCTTGGCGATGATATTGCCTTTTCTCACCGCACGTCCGTTGCGCTGCTCCAGGTCGGACGGCCTTCAGGGTATGTCCAGATGATGGATGGCCACGGCACGCTCCTGCGCATTGACTCCCGTTCCCAGTTTCTGTGTGGAGCCGAAAAGGAAACGGATGCGCCCGGAGTTCATATCCTTGAACAGTTCCTTGCGTGCGTTGTCGCTGTTCGCCTCCTGGATGAACCTTATCTGTTTCTCCGGGATATTATGGTCTTCCACGAGCTTGCGCCTTATCTCGCTGTAGATGTTCCACTGGTCCGGCTTGTAAGTGCTCAGGTCCGAGAATACGAACTGTGTGCCTTTCTGGTCGAGATATTTGTAGTAATATTCCGCAATCTTGGCCGCGCAATGGGACGCCTTGTTTCCCGGATTGTCGCCGTATTCAGGGTCTATCAGCCGCATGTCAAGCGACATCTTGTTCGAGTAGTTGGTGGCGATCAGCATCTGTGCCTTTTCTTCCGCCTTGGACAAAGGTTCTCTGTCTATGTAGGCCGCATCCCCGGTTTCAGCGAACTTTATCAGTTTCTGAATGAAAATCTCCTGTTGGGGAGTGGGCGGTATGTGATAGAGTTGCTCGTTGAGTTCCGGCCTGTCAACCCCTACGTCCTCGGCCGTTTTGTAATCGGTTATCTCCGCATAGAAATTGGCGAGTTCCGGCACTTTGATAAAATAGCGGAAACGCTCTTTTTACACGACCTGGTTGGTTACTGAAAATTCAAAGTCCGTGCTTTTCTTCGCATAGACGGCCGCCCAGCCGTCAAAGCAGGTAATGCCCTGCCGCTCCATTTCCTTCGGACGGAGATATTTGAAAAGGAGATAGAGTTCCGTCAAACTGTTGGAAATGGTCGTACCGGACAAGAATGTGGCTCCCAAATCCCTGCCTGTGCGCTCCTGTATGGTACGGATGGCGAAAAGCATATTCATGGCCTTCATGCTTCCTTCGGGATTGCCCAGACCGGAAACTCTTGCATGGCGTGTGTTGAACATCAAGTTCTTGAAATTGTGTGATTCATCAACGAAGAGGTGGTCGATGCCCATTTGCCTGAAGTCGGTCACGTCATCCGTCCGGTCTTTTATATCCTGCTCCAGCTTTTCAAGTTTGGCTTCAAGGTTTTCCTTCCTTCTTTCCAGCCCCTTCTTTATCCAGCCGCTCACTTCATTGCCCTGCTGCTCGAATACGGCGAGATTCTCTTCGATACTGTCTATTTCCTGCGTATATATTTCCTGCTGTATTTCGGGAGACTGGGGTATTTTTCCAAACTGGTCGTGTGTCAGGATGATGCAGTCCCAGTTGTTGTTCTTGATGTCATGGAATATTCCGACACGCTTCTCCGGCGTAAAGTCCTCCTTACCCGGATACAGCACTCTGGCATTCGGATAGGCTCTCTTGAACGTGTCGGCTATGTCATGCACATTGCTTTTGAGTCCGATAATCATCGGCTTGTTCGCCAGTCCGAGACGTTTCATCTCAAAGGCGGCCACGCACATGATAAGGGTCTTGCCGGTACCTACTTGATGGTCGATTATCCCGCCGCCGTTCATCTTCAGCATCCATACGGCATTTCTCTGGCTGTCGTACAAATCCGGTATGCCCAACCCTTTCAGGTCAAGGAACGGGAAACTTTGCAGGGAACCGTCATAATCGGGACGTACATAACAATTGAACTTGCGGTTGTACATGTTGGCAAGGTTCTGCTTGAACTCGGGGAGCTGCTCGTTCAGCCAGCCCGTGAAAGCCGACCGTATTTCATTGATTTTGGCATCGGCAAGCTGGATGGCCTCAGCATCCCGTACCTTTATATCATTGCCTTCTTCATCCTGCACGGTCTTGGTTATGTCGGGCACCGTGTTGTGTAGCGCATGCTTCAGCAGGTCATTTCCGTAGTAGCTTCTTTTCTCTCCTTTCACATAATATTTATCAGTGATGTTTGCGTTCGTTTCTTCAAAACTCACACTGAACTCGTCGATGGATTCCGTATAGTGGATATGGGCGTTTGTCTCAAAAAGGTATCCGGCAAACTCTTCATATACGGACACGGGTATCCACCTTTCTCCCAGATTAAAATCAAGCAGTTCGAAACTGATTGGTTCCGGTATGGCTTTCTGCAAGGCTTCCAATGATTTTCTACTTGCATCGTCATCGGGATAGTCTTTCAGGTAGTTTTCTATCCATTCTACTTTGGCCACCACATTGCCCGCTATGAAACGGTCTTTGATTTCATAGTTCTTCATCATGGGATTGTAGAAGATACGGTTGTCCAGTTGTGTGAGCAGTTCCTGCCTGCCTATTTCACTGAGATTTTCCATATATTCCAGATTGACTTCCCCGAACTTGTTCAGAGATGCCGCAAGCGCTTCCTGCGGTGTATCCACATGTGTCACTTCATTGGCGTTGAACGATACGGGAACAGAGAATATATCCGCCTTCTGTATTTTGCCGTTAACGGAACGTTCCAATGAAAGTATTTCCCGTCCTCCGGCATCCATCAGCAGGAACTTGGCATTGTCCTTTCCGTTCAATTCCCTGAACATGCGGTAAAAACTGTCATACCGCTTGACCAGTTCTTCCCGTAGTTCCGGCTGTTCCGTTTCCGTTTCGGCTTCCTTATTGTAGAGATTGTGGTAGGCTTCACGGAGCGGGATATAGTAGGCGGCCCGGTATTGTTGGGTGACTGTCAGTTTAAGCGGATGGAATTGTACTTCGGGAGTACCCAGACCCCGTAAATATCCGTATTGCTCACCCGATTTCACGATGGAACCGTTCTTGTATTCGGGACGTATCTCTCCGGTAAACGGTCGTGGTTCCATTTCTTTCTTCCGCTCTTCCTCGAATTTTTGTCTGCGCTCCTGCCATTTTGCTTCCGCTGCCGCCCGTTCCCCGGTCATGTCTTCCTGCGTGGCGGCTTCATCGTACATGTTATCTTGGGAGAAGAGATTGAACATTTCCGGTTCATCCCCTTTCTTTTTGCGGGATGCCGACGGTGCCCGGCTTGGTGAAGGTCTGCTTTCTACCACTTGCACCTCCGCTTGCTCTTCATCCGCATAGGCGGCAAACAGGTTGAGCATGGGTTCATAGGACTGTGCGGAGCTTTTTTCCTGTACCTCCTGCCGTTCTGTCTCTCCTGCTGTTTCCAATAGTGTCTCAAACTCCGTTTTGAGGATGGTGGAATTGTTTGAGCGGGATAGATTGTCTTCATAAAGTTTCCGGTCAAGATGGTTCTCCACATCTTGCGCCAATAACTGCCTGAGATGTTCGGAAATGGCGCCGACACCTCCTTCATGAATAAAATTCATGGCCGGTTGTCCGTACATGTTTTTACCCATAGATACGGAAGTATGGACGATATGGTCCAAATCGGCATAGCTGTTATTGATATTGATGCTGCCGGATATAAGACGGGTTTCAATAAAGTTCCGTTCCTTTTCGGTCAGTTCCGATTTTCGGGTATTCTTCTGCAATACGATCAGGTCACTGCTCACTTCCGTACCCGCATCAACAAACAAGTTATCCGGCAGACGTATGGCTGAAACAAGATTGGCATGGTTCACCAGCCATTCCCTGACGGGACGGTTCTGTGGCGAGTCCATGACGCCCGAAGTCGTGATATAGGCCAATATCCCGCCTTCGTGCAACGTGTCCATACCTTTGAGAAAGAAATAGTTGTGTACGGCGGCAAGTGAGGATTTACGCACGACGTCTTCGCTCCGGTCAAAATCCCGGTCATAAACTCTGGTATTTCCAAACGGGATATTGGATGAAACCATATCGAAGTAGTTATTATAATAGGACTGTATGGACTGGAAACCGTCTATGGTCACTCTGCTTTCCGGATAGAGGGATGAGAGGATTTTTCCCGTGAGCTTGTCTTTCTCGAAACAATGGACTTCGGGTACATCCTTCAAGCCGTTGATAAACATGCCCGTTCCGGCAGAAGGGTCAAGAAAACGTCCCGGACGGATTCCCGGTAGCTGCAAGGATTCCTGCATGGCCGTTACCACCGGTTCCGGTGTGTAAAAGGCTGTGAGAGCGGAGTTTTTGAGGCTTCGGACGTATGCCTTGTATTCTTTCCCGTCTTTGGAATACTCACGCAACAGTTCATGCAGCAGTCGGACTTGGGGAAACAGTTCCCTGTCTGTCGTTCATTTTTCAATGTCCGTGTCTTTTTCCGCCGGATTCAAGATGCACTTCAATCCCCCGAAACCCGAATAACCGTTCAAAACTTTGCGTCCCTCTTCCGTGAGACAAAACTCCGGGCGCATGAATATCAATTCAAGTGCGGCTATGTTGTCCGCCAAATGTTGTCGTTTGTTATATGCCATATTGTTCTATATAAAATTGTATGAAACCTGTTAGTTCAACGGTAAGTGTATGATAGGACGGGGATGATTCAAACCGGTCATCTATGGGATATTTGCTGAATACTGTTTCTGCGGGTGACAATACTTTCAGGCAGAAATCCACCCGTTTTTCAGGCCGCACTTCGGGAAACCACTCCGACACGACCTCGAAAACCGTATCGAATTTGGAAAAGCGCAAGTCCTGATAGAGAACGGCCTCGGCCAGTTGCAAAGCCTGCGTAACGAATAAGCCGTCATATATGGCACGTTCGTAGCTGTCTGCCGCCTCGTCAGCCCGTGCCCGGACAAGTGCTTTGTCACCGGCAATATGCGGATGGCTTTCCTTTAAATAAAGAAAGAGAGTCATCTCAAAATAGGACAATTCTCCGGTTGCGGTATTTTTATCTTGTATAATCATTTGTTATCGCTTTAAAATGTTAATCGGATATTAAACATATACCCGGCTACCATAAAAGAGAGCCGGGTATATATCTGATGTAAACATGAACAATCTGCCTGTTACATGACTGAAAGGCTCTTTTTTGACTGGGCCTTTACAGACGCCACATGGCGGGGTGCCTGCTGTTTCACCTCCTTTTTCTTGTCATTTTTCTTGCTATCAATAGTGGGTTTGTATTCACGGGCGTTACGTCCTATCAGCAGTTGGTTGCTCTTGTTGCTGAAACGTACATCATCGGAAAATACCCTGCCTTTGTAGCGCATATTCTCAACGAACACCATTTCATGGTTCTGGAGCATCTTCTTTTGCTCAGGCGTGATTTTGGCACCCATGATAGTGTCGTTGACCTTCAGTTGTTCACCGGACTGCTTGAACGCGATGTCCATTATTCTCGGATCGACGAAAGCAACCCCGGAAAGTAGCGTATCGTTTTTGCGCTGTATGTCGTTGATGGGAAGCCGGCCTCCTGACGCAAGGATTTGCTTCTGTTTGTCATCCAGCCTTTTCCCGTAGATATAATCGGGTATCTTGATGGCATCCACCGGCATGGTTATGATACGGTTGCTCGGTTCATGGAAAGATACATAACAGTTACAGACAGTTCCCGTATGGGTGTCCTTCATCTCCTTGATTGCTCCCAAAGTTCCGGTGTCTTTAAGCGACTGCTTTTCCTCATCCGTGAATACTCCTTTATAGGTAGGCAGGTCATACTGCGGTTTGTCAAGCCTGCTTAAAGTTTTCAGTTGCACCTTGCCGTCCTCTCCTTTGACACAAAGGAAACAGGCTTCCCCCATATCCTTCTTTTCACCGTTCACTTCCTTGCTGATGGGGAAAGCCATCGAGGTAATCCTTCCTTTCAGCATCTCACCCATACAGTGGTTGTCAAAGAGCAATTGCTTGTCAACTCCCAGTGCGGCGAGTTCTTTCCACGGAAGCTGGTGTTCGTCGAACTTGTACCGGCGGGCGAGTTTGGCGATACGCCCTTCATCGTTGAGTTCGCTGTTCTCCACCAGTTTTTTGCCTTCCACTCCGGGATCTTCCCCTTTTCGGATCTGGACTACGGCATTCAGTGTCTTTTCCAAAAGGAGAAGAGGTACGAGGAAGAAACTGAAACTCGTGGGATTTTCGTACTGGTTCTTGAAATTGGTAAAGAATAGTTCCAGCGGTGAGGTACGATCCAGTTTGAGGAAACTGCTGCTGTTCTTCTTGTCGGGTGGCACGATTTCGAGACTGCCGTCCTGCTCGTTCATTTTGGAAACGACTGCGGTCTTGTTCGTTCGCTTGTCAAGGATGGCCATTACATGCTCGTCCTGACTCTGTTCTTGTTGTTCTTGCTTTTTCTTAGCCATAAAATCAATAATTTAAGTGATACAGTAATTAATCAATACCGGGTAAACTTTAGCCCGTCGGTGCGAATGTAGAGATTTAATTGATAGGTTATTATGGTTTGAAAAGCGGTGAAAATGAATGGCGGCATTTGGCGGAAAATGACATATGCGAATTACACAAGAAGGTGCATCGTTCATTACGACACACCTTCTTTTATAAAATATGCTTGTTTCTGTTTTTCGTGATATATTATATAGGTGTATATTTAAGATATACAACAAATGATAGTCGATTTTAATTAGACTAAATTTTACTAGTTAGCTCATATTCTATTATGTAGTGAACTTTAAGCATGCTCTTAATGCCCTAAAAAAGACACTTTGCTAAAATTCTTTGTTTCTAACTATGACTTAATGAATTGTTATGGCATTTTTAAGGTTTGAATTAGATTTCAATAAGATCCAAATAAACCTTTTTAGCATTATTCCAAAAGATTGAACGTAAATTCCGATGTCTATCCGTTGGTAAGATTGCAGATTCCTTTTTTCCTTCCAAGCCTTTTGTTATTTTATATGTAATTATAGACACTTCAAATATTTTGGGATTCCCCTTAAATTCGGCACGAAGTTGTATTGTTTCTGGCTGCTTTTTATTTTCATATTCATAAGTCATGGCAGTAAATATACATCCTTCTTTCTCGTATTGCAAAACAAATGGGTCATCTCTCAGATTTCTTCCTTCTAATATAGCTTGACTTATTCCAGTCAATTGTTCTTTATTTAAAGACTCTTCATCATCATTCTCTTCATCATCTTCTTCATTATGGAATCTACCTCTTTTGAAGGCTAAATGTTTGATGTCTAAAAATCTCCACTCTTCTCCTAATCCTATTTGGGCAAGATTATCAAACAGCTCAATTGTTGTTTTATCCTTTAGTGCATCAATGTTTATATTAACAACATTAGTGGTGCTTTTATCTAACATTCCCGATATTAATTTGAAAACTTCTTTACCGTCTGTAGATTTATTTGCATCTACTTCTACTTGCCATTCACCATTTCCTTTATCAACAAAATAGAACTCAGAATATCCCGTCTCATTATCTAAAAATTGCATTCTTCCCGGTTTCTTCTTAGTATATTCAATAGAGCCTTTATAATATGGCTTACCATCTCTCATCGTTCTAATTAAGCTTCCTAATCTATATCCTTTAGCAAGCAATATTCGATCATTATCACGAACTTTTTCATACACATCTTGTAGGCTAAAATTCACCATTGCTGATTTTACAGAAAATCCACTCAATGCATGTTTTGAAGCAATTTGATAAGCACTAGCTCGCAATGTGTCAACCTCTTCTTTTCCTAATAATATAGGTGCTAAGCCTTTTGCTAAATCCTCTTGCCGGGCATTTATAAAAAAGATGCCTTTTCCTTGCATAAAAGAGTTAATAAAACCTCTTTTAAGAAAGTTATTACAAACCTCTTCTATTTCATAAGGTGTGGGGTATTTGTTGTTATTCATGTACTATATCTTTTATATAACCAGGTAAATCAAATAAATTGTCCATACTCTTTATTCTAAAGCTCACATTTTCAAAAATCCTTTTAATGTCAGGCTCTATTTTTCTAAATTCATCATCTTCTTGATATATGTATAAGAGTAAAGGTTTATCAGTATCTAAGAAGGAGCAAAGAGTTAGCAGACTTTTAAGTTGATGAAAGCAAGGAATTTCTAATTTACCAAAATAGAATACAATATTTTCCACTGTAACTTTATCTTTTCTAGCTTCTGCTAATACAATATCAGAAAAGATAAATTCAATGGTTAAAACTTGTTCTCTTACTATCGGTTTATCTTCAATCAGTATAGGTGGATAATAAAAGAAAATTTTGGAATCATCATTATCAGACTCATAAGCCTCTATTGACTTATGCATTGAACATAACCTTAAAATTTTATGATTATCTATTACAAATATTTTGTTCATACCTACTTTACGAGTCCTTCCAGAAACAGATATATTTTGTAATATTTCAATAAATTTAGAATGAAAATCATAGTAATTTCTCGTATCGTGAAACCATATAGCAATAATCCCCATATCTAGAGTAGAACACTCTGATAAATCAGGAAAACGTTCTTGAAATTTTTCAGAATTTCTTAATTCAATCAATTTTTTATCAAGCCTTTCAATCCATCCCTGCAATAAACTTTTGTTAAAATTCTTCGTTTCATATCTTTTGGCTTCTAAAATAGCAATTTGCTTATTGTTTTTTAGTGGGGTTTTGAATGTAATAAGAGTATCTATGCCATATTGCTTATCATCCTTTCCTTGTACATCCATGTCGTAGTCCCCAATCGTATTCCAGCCAAATAAAGAAAGCAATCTTGTTGCCTCTTTATTCCAAATTGTCCCTAATACACCTTGATCTTCCATAGATTAAATATGAGCTTTTAAATTATTGAAAATATACCAGAAGTCATCCTCTTCACATTTTATAGAGATTGAGTTATTAGTTGAAATTGTCAAAACAAAACGTTCGTAATCTTTTGATTCAATTTCTAAAGTTACTTTCTGGATTTCGTCTAAATATGTATTTAACAATTCATATCCAAGATTAGGGTTCGAAATATGTGCAACAAATTTTCCTTGAGCACCATCTTTGTATGCAAATTTCTTAATAACCAATTCGGTTATCATAGACTCAAAGTTATCTAACTCAATATTAGCTATTATTTTCTTAGGATTTAAATGCAGGTTTTCATAAATGACTTTATGCTTAATGTAGGTTTTTAAGAGAGATTTGACTTTATTTAGTTTGCTAATAGAACACAACGAGTATATTAATTTGCTAGTCAAATCCAAGAAAAAAGATATCTCATCAAAAATATAAATATTCTTTGCAGTAAAAGTTCCACTTAAAGAATCAAACTCTTGTAATTGAGTTGGAATTCTTATTATTATGGTAGCTTCAATAATATCATCATTTTCGTTTACTGTCGTAAAACCAATACCTTCTTTTTCATCATAGGGATGGCTTTGTAAGGCATTGAACAAGTCTTTTATATCAATTTCTTCTAGAAATGATATTCGATTTAGTGTTATAGTGTTCTTTTTTTGCATATGCATAATACTTTATTAGCAAAAATACTGTAAATATTGAAAACTAAATACTTTTATCTCGTTTTTTTTATCTATCCTAAGAAAATATCCTATAGAGGCATTTTTTAACTGTATTGTTCAGATTTAAAATTATTTATCAATCTTGTATTTAGAATCTTCTCTATTATTTTTTGCTTCTTTTTGCTTTTTACTTTTTTAGCTCTTGTTTTGTTTTTTAACATTTCAGGCATCTTTTTTAAAGCATTTAAAGTAAATCTCTTCAATAAACTGTGGCAGTGACGCTTTCCGCAGTTCTTGCTTGTGATTGTCTATCTTTTCCAGTTTTTTAGGATTGAATCCGAGTTTGCAAGTTGTATAAAGTTTTCCATAATACGCATTATGGAGAATAAAGAATTATGCAAACTTTAATCCACAATGAAGAAACCTAAGACTATATACATAATCTAAAACATTTTCCATTATCTTTCGTTTGAGTGTCTTTAATTGATATAATACGAAAAAAATGAGAAAAAACACGTTTATATTATTTTTACAATAACATTTTCATTGCTTGAATCAAGAATAGCTCTGGGATTTTGGTCATAATGAAGTTCTTCTTTTGTATATACAGCAACACTACTGGAAAGATAATCACTTAAAGATCTGTCTGTTATGTATTTACCATCCCTAATTGCTTCTTGTACTTTACCATTAAGTGCCTCAACTAAATGATGTGTCCATATTCCATTTTGTAAAATATCACTTGAATATGAGCTTTGACCTGCTTGACATGAGAGAAATGTTGCATAATTGGGGAAATCATGAGAAAGCAATATTAATTCTCCATCATTAATATCAGAAATTTGAGTTCTTTCATTTTCATCCTGAAAAATCTGAGCACAAGAGTCAATAAATATGAGAGCATTTCTACATTTAGATTTTCGTAAAGGATCAAGCAATATTTTACTTAATGATACAGATGTTTCTGCTATATGATGTTTGTGTGTGTCATAAGTTGATAGATAGTTAGTAATTCCATTATGAAAACCATGTCCAACATAATAAAAGATTAAACGATCATCTTCTGTTAAGGAATGAAATAGTCCTTGAAAATTATACTCTAAATTATTTTTGAATGCTTCCTCATCTATGAACATAAAAATTTCATCATCAGGCAATTTCATCACATTAGACAACATTTCTTTGAATTTCAAAGCATCTTCTTTGGCATATTTTAATTTTGATATTTGATTAATAGGAGCATAATTTTCTATTGCGATAATTATTGCAACATTTCTTTTAAAATCAGGATTATTTATAATAACCTTTAGCTTAGGATCATTTACTTCTAAAGTGCTATTACTTTCTTTTCTGATATATTTTTTATTATCAAACAATATATCGGTAGCCGTCTTCTCTATTTGAATTACAAAAACATTATTATTTCCATTGTTGACCCAATTATAAGTAATTGGTGGCATTGGAGAAAGTAATGATATTGACTTTTTTGTAATTTCTACAACTTGAAAATCGGTACTAAGTCCAACAATTTGGTTTGAAGTAGGACTAATCTCTTTCAGACCAAAAATCAATGTTCCACCATTAGTATTGGCAAAAGAGGATAATATTCTAGCAATTTCTTGAGGGGCATATGGTATGGGACTAAATTCTAATGTTTCAGATTTAGGAGCATTAAATAATAATTCAATGTCAGAGTTAGAGATAACTGTGTTTTTGATGGGAATTCTGTTAATGCCTGTTTTTTTTAGAAGTTGTCCCAAAGTTATTTGTTTAGGTGTATTGATTCCGTCCTCACACCAAAATTCTGCATCTACATATTCCAAAACATCAAATTCAGAAGTATAATAGATCAAGACTTCATCATTGTCAGATGGTCTGGTAACAACGTAAATATCTTTTCCTCCCTTTTTTATTCCACCAAATATACTTGGTGCAATTTCTGCGGCTTCACTACAATCATATCCAATAGTTGCCAGATATGCTTTTATGTTCGTTTTGGCTCGTCTTACTATTTTCTGTACATATTCAAGTTTTTCGTAGGAAGCAGTGGAAGAATGGAAAAATGAAGAAGATAATGCTCTGTCTTTTTCTAATAATTTGTTTAGTTCATCAGCAGTTTCAACACCTAGGCTTAATAAATCTTCATGGGTTATCTCATTTTTATCTTCATTTATATTTATAGTTTCAACAGTTTGATTTTCTCCTGCGATTTTTGCTTGCTCTGGTAGCTCAATCTGTTCCTGTTTAAAATGCCATAGTATTTCATGTTCTTCCGATCTTAACAGAAAACCCAGTTCGTTCTCAAACCCTTTTATTCCAAGATAATAGCATAGTTTATCCGGTAAATACATTAAAGATACGTTACTATACCATGGAGATGTTACATATAAAATGTCATCCTTTAAATGAAATTGTACTACTTTTTTCCAGCTTTTATGTATTATTTTCATTTCTGGGACTTCGTATATCTCCAATTTTTTAATTTTCCTATAAAAGTTTTCAATTATAGAATCCACATTGGATTGTTCTACCGACAGAATCCATTTTTCTAAATAAGGACTTATTCTTTCAAGTTTATTTTTTAAGGAAGAAATTAATTTGTCATTTTCATTGTAGGATAAACTAAAATTTTCCTGTTTGAAGATTTCAATCCCTAAAATAGTCAGAAAAAATTCTATGTGTGGATGTTTCTTGTTAGTCGAATTTAAAAATATAAAATTAAATTCATCCTGAAAGATAGATGTATCACCATCTGCATAATAACGTAGATCATCAACAGTCTGAAGAGAACCTGATTGGTCAGGAAGCTTAATATTCTTTGTCCATTCCTTCACCTGAGCAATTTCTTCATCCGACCAGTTTATAGTAAGGTCAAGTAAAAGATTATACACCTCTTGAATACGTTCTCTGTTATCGGACTTAATTTTGCCTTTTTCGGTTACATCACTTACTATATTTGATATTAATTCAAGATAATCGGACAATGTCAGTTGAGATTTAAATTGAAAAAATGACTTCCAATCAGAAGATAAATCTGGACCATCAAATACAGGAAGATATATACTTGCTAACTTAATTATACTACTATCGTTTAGAAAAACGTTTGTTGCTTTTTGACAATCCTGCATTTTTGTAGGGATACAATCATTGTTATAAATGTACCATTTAATATAATTCCTAACTTTACTTCCAGATGTACGACCAGGCATTCCCGGATTACCCCAAAAAGCAGTTGCCAGTTCGTTAATTTCTGATAAAGGAATGTTTTCAATAACATCATTCCAGAATTTTATTGCAAATTGGTAATTATTGGAGTAAAACAAAAACAATAAACTATGCAGGTCGCTGTATTTGTCTGCTCTGAAGGTATTTATCCATGGAGTAAAGAGTTTATCGCTTTCTTGAAAATAATCAGAACTTAATTTATACATGTCAACAAAATCTCTAACAGAAGTTTGATCATAATATGAGATAATATCAATTCCTTCTTTTACACCCATCATTTTAAAGAATCGCTTCCATTCATCTTTATCGGAACGATTGGGTAAATAAAATTCGCTTACAAATATATCTTCCGTAATCAGTGCTTCCAATGGTAATCGGGGGCGGTACGCATCTGAAAAATAACATTGATTAGCAGCAACCAGATTGCCTTTTTTTGTAAGTATCTTCAGTTCATTTAATTGACTCAGTAATTCTTCATTAACTTCATGACTTAAATATAATTTGTAAATAGTCTGTATGGTTGGTATGGCATTTTCGAAAGTGATAAATGCAGAGGGGTTAGCTAGTATTGTTTTGCTAAGATACGAAAGGTCTGTTTTTTCAATCACGCCTAAAGTACCCAACCATATTCTATAATCAGGCGAAGAAAGTACCCAATTTAGAATATCTGGATGTAGAAAAGAGAGCTCACTGTCAGGCTCATTCCAATGATTATCATCTGGTGTCGGGAAATATATCTGAGAAGGGCTTTTAAACTCTGCTTTATGGTCGTAAATAAATTCCCATGAAGAGATCGTTCTATTAGATACTTTTCTGACTATATCCCTATCAATAAGTGATTTGAGGTGCTTTATTAGTTCAATGTTATCGGCTATTGTATGTTTTTCTTTGAATTGTGAAAACTGAAATAGTTTGGGCATGTCTTCCCAATCAAAAGTGGAAACACCTAACTCCTTAAATTTATTTCCGAAATTGGTATGTGCCACGAAAGGGTTGAGAGTTATACTGGCTTTATTATCTTTTTGTATGACGTACTGCCGTATATTATTGTCTCCGATAAATGTACTATTCGATAAGAATGTAAAATCCAAAATAGCCTGATTTGGGGTAAGTAATACTCCCTGCTTTGAAATAATGAATGGAACAGAATCTAACGCTTTGTCTATGCCTTCATTAAACTTATTGCCGAGCGAATCTGAATAATTTAACTTCCGTGGTATTAAATTATATGCTTGATATTGATGCTGACTTGTAACTAATCTGGCTATCCATTTAAATAATTCAACAGCAATAGATTCAAAAAGCCATTGATTCCATACAGAGTTTTCATGTAAAGCCTCTCTGTTGGCAGAAGTTAAAAAACTGCTGTTTACCAGAACAGGAAGATAGTATTTCTTTTCTCCAGTTGGTAAATATGCATATAGCAATTGTTCACCCTCCCTTAATGCTACAAGTTGGTCTTTTTCGATCCTTGCAGCAAAAGACAATTCTATATTTGCTGCTTTTTTTAGTTTGTCTGGTACATTTGTTTCAGATACAATCTGCTCTTTTATTTCAGAAGGTATGATAAGCTGTTGGGAATACAGTAACCACTCTGCTTTTAAAGTATTATTCTGATGTATTGCTATTTTTTCGTCATCTCTGGCTATGGATATTTTATAAATAGTATCTGTTTTAAATTCAATACTCTTTATGTTTTTCAGGAATAAAAACATATTCACATTTTCAATCAGTTCTCTTACAGCATTTTCTACATCATTTATATTCGTTAAGTATACCAAAGTCGCAACATTCCAATTTCCAGAAGATAAAAATGAGCTTATTTCTTGCGGAATGTCTTTTTTATCTGTAAGAATAGGTATCATCTGCCATGGGTATAGAAACTTTCTATCATTAGCTATTTCCCACTCATTTTGAGATTGTTCCCACTCCTTTCTCCATGCAAAATTATGTGTTTCATCGAATCTAAAATAATTATTTTGAGAATATACAATTACCTTATTTGATTGCCCAAATACAGATTTAAATCCAATTCCCTTGTAACCTGTTTTTTCTATTAAGTTCTTTTTCGTTCCGTGACTTACAGAACAGAGACCTTCAATGTCTCTTGCTGTGAAGGGTTGTCCTGTGTGAGCTAAAAGCATGATATCACCAAAGAATCTGATATAAATATCTACATCTTTACCATAAAATGAAGAATCATCTGCATTTTGGAGCAATTCGTATATAAACCTCTTTGAGTCAGTATATAAATCTCGAGACAAAGATTTTAATGATTCTGCCTGATTGACCGCATGCTCTGGAAGAGCATAGCAGGTGTTATTTTCAAATATCTTTTTTATTACTTCTGATAAATCCATGTTAATCCATAATCTTTTAGTAACTCACTATAGCCATGTCCCTCTAATTCTGTTCATTGGCTTTATGAATCAAATCATTGAAATGCAGTGCAAAGATACTGATTTAGTTTCAGTTTGGCTATGCTATCATGATTATGTTTTTAACTATGGACTCTTATCCCTTTGTCAAATATTGTACCATTAGGTCACGAATGCATAGATTACTATCATCTATTTATGACAATAGCAGTTTTAACCATATTCAAATAATCGCTTAAAATCCTTCAACCAAGCTAATAAATTCTCGTTCTCAGCCCGTATTAAGCTTGTTCTCCTTCATTACCACCCAACAGATGTTTGAGCTCCGGGTCATTCTCAATACGGATTAACTCGTTCTCCACTAATTCAACAATATCTTGTTTGATTTGCTGATAGTTGGCCTGTATCTGCTGTTCCATTGTATCATTGCCGTCCTCGTCCAGAAAGCTGCTGATTTCGGGAATGGGCTGGTAGGCCGCCGTCTCTTTCTGTACGGCTTCATTGTCAACAACTATCTGCGCATGGAAAATCTTCTGCTCGATTGTCTCACCGAAGTTATCGGCTACCGCACCGACAAACATACCTTGTGAAAGTGTACTGATTTTACTGGCAGGTATCAGACTGTCCAGTTGCGTGCTGATGGAAGTGGAAGTGTCACTGCGGTTGATACTCATAGACTCTCGTTTTTGCAGGATTTTTCCAAACCTTTCAGACAGTGTTTTAGCCGTTTCACCCACCACCTGGCCGCTGAATACATTGCCCACAGTTGACATGATAACGGCGGCTTCCTTGTCACCGTAGTCACGTTTTAACTGGCTGAAGTCCTGAAAACCCAATACAACCGCCACTTTGTTGCTTCGTGCCGTGGCAATCAGATTATCCAGACCTTTGAAAAAAATGGTCGGTAGCTCATCAATAATCACACAGCTTTTCATTTGCTTCTTCTTGTTTATCAGCTTTACAATACGGGAGTTATACAAGCCTAAAGCCGCTCCATAAATGGAAATTCTGTCGGGATTGTTGCCGACACATAAGATTTTCGGTTCTTTGGGATTATTAATATCCAACGTAAAATCACTGCCGGACATCACCCAGTAGAGTTGCGGGCTTATCAGTCTGGATAACGGGATTTTGGCGGATGCAATCTGCCCCATAAGTTGCTCGCTGGCACCTCCTTTCCATGCGTCAATAAACGGGCTCAAGTAGTTCTCAAGCTCGGGATAGCTTGTCAGAATGGTGAATACATCCTCGTACCTTTTGTTCAATAGTTCTATCGCATGAGGGAACGTACAATACTTGCCGTTTTCATACAACTTCAAGAACCAGATTATCGCCGTAAACAATACAATCGGGGATTCCACGAAGAAGTCTCCCTGCTTTTGCACCCATGACTTATTGAGGTTGAGCATGATGGTATACGACGATTCGTAAGCATCTGAAATATCCGTCATCAGTTCCGGTGCCAATGGATTACAACGGTGGCTTTTTCTCGGATTATCGAAATTGATCACATAAAATTTAGGTGGAACCTTATAGCGGTGTCTGTACTTGAGCAGATGGTTGTAAGCGATAACCGACAGGTCATCAAACTTAAAATCATATATATAGAGTGTATAGGATTTCTCTATAGTCTGCTTTATAAACTGGTTGACAATGGCATAGGACTTCCCGCTGCCCGGTGTTCCCAATATCATTGTCGCCCGAAAAATATTAACAAGGTTGATAAATCCGTTGTAAGTCTTCCCTCTGTACCAGAATTTGGTCGGCAGATTGACGGAATATTCGTTTTCCATAAGGCGGGTTTCCTGCATGAACGATTCATTCTCGGTATTGAAAACGTCCTCCAGTAAATTGTTCTTCAACAGACGGCTTATCCATAAACCGGATGCCAACAGACTGAAAAATCCGCCGACCAATGTCGCGGTATAAAGTATGACGCATACGCCGGATGATGCGTCAATGGACAGCAGCCACCAGTTCAGGAAAAAGAGTATGGTACCCGCTATGCCCGCAACAATAATCTTCCTTCATGTGATTTCATGCTTCTTCACACCCTGGTTGCCCATACAGGACAGGCCGAGGAAGAGGACACAAAACAGTTTGGAGTAAAGAAGGGACGAGAACAGTCCGGTGGTACGCTGGAAATTGGACAGTA
>ULUD01033046.1_pt1 | contig 17358 bp, 7 predicted proteins | sample 1958191 | NCBI WGS metagenome assembly ULUD01 (sample SAMEA4835751, study PRJEB28245) | human gut metagenome | biome: gut microbiome; material: fecal sample | place: Denmark | collected 2008 | reverse complement strand
AGTTGCCGCTGATACCATCTGTCATACTTGCATTGCCGCCGCCAGCACCCCACAGGTCAATCTGATAGGTTGCATCGAACGGAGCGGTCCAAGAAGAAGTGGGATTATTTCCGTCATTGGCTTTGAAGGACTTGTCGGCCGCACGAACATTCTTTTCATCGATGTAGAAGAAAACCTGTTCGTTGGTGCCGTCAAACTCTTCCATGTCGTAGCAATGATACTGGATAGCATTGCGCCAGAACCATTGCCAGATTTCCTTCGGGTAAGAATAATCGGACCATAATGCATAGCCGTGGTCCAGATAAGGCGCATAGTCCTCGTTGTTCTTGTCCAGATATCCGCGTTCATCGAGGGAAATGCCAAGTTCAGCCATCGTCTTGCCCTGAACATCAATCTGAGAAGGATTGCCGTTCATGTCATAACGAGTAACGGTTGTCATTTGTCCACGATACTGAGTACCGAGATTGACGCTCAGATGGTCACTCTGGTTAAACACAGTACGAGAAGTGTCTCTGTGCTTGCCATACGGGAACTCATTCACAATCTGATAGCGGGACATAATGTACCGAAGTCCATTAGGCGCTTCAATTGTCAGTTCGGGATACATGAAAATAGAGTGCTTATCAACGCCGCAACTAACAAGATTGCGCTCGTTTGCATGGATACTGATATTGTAATCCAGCCACAACTCTGCACCAGTGTCGGTGTTATCTTCATCGATACCGCCGTTCACATAGTCAAAGTTATGAGCAAGGGTATTTGTGATGGTCTGACTCTTTAGTTTCGTGCTGTTGTAGCCGCGAATGTATTCCAGATACGGCTTGCACTGGAAATAGAAGTGCTCAGTACCGAAGTCCATCGGGTTCGTTGCGGATTCAATGTGCAGGCTCGTGGTAATGCTCCACTTAGCATATGCACTGTTGATGTCAAACGGCTGACCATTCAACATCGTATCCTCAACAGGTTTGATATCATCAATGGTGATGTAGGCGGTGAACTTGCCGAACGGAGAACCGGAATGCTCAGTTTCGATTGCGTCCACGACCTGCTTCATCACAGAACTGTCATCTGTATTGATGTCGTATCTGGTTTTGACGATATTTGCCCAGTCTTTGTAGTTTTCGGTAGTCAAACCGTTACCGTTGTTAGCGTATCCGTTGATATTGATAGGGTCAATAACGGGCTTATAATCGGTAGATTCCGAATTCAGGTCGTCTTGGAAGCCCCACTGCAATACAGGGATAAGGATACGGTTTCCGGATTCTGTCAATTTGCTGGGAGAGAATGTGATAGTCGTTGTATAAACGGCCACGTTCTTATCAGAAATCAACGGGTTATTGGAATCGCCTCTGCTGGCATTCCAGTTATCCACTTGGTCTTGCGTTGTCTCAACAGACCAGTAATTCTGACCAAAATCGCCAGTCGCATCGCCCTCGCTGTTATGCTCCTGCATCATCAATGCACGGGCTTCCAGCATAGTTGCGGAAACGAAAGGTGCATCGACCTGCAACAAGCCATAACGGGAAGTGTCGAATCCTGCGTTGTCAGCATCGCCGATTGCGCTGTAGGAGTTCTCGACCTTGGTTCTCTTTTCGTTAAAGCGATAGCTTGCAACGATACGGAAATAATATCCGGACCAGTTGTAATCTGCCGCGTGCAGGGTAAGGGTGATAGTAGTGTGTTTCTGAGCACACTGCTGGTCAGTGAAATCATCAGGACGCCAGAAATCGGCAGGCAGCCATTTGTTGTCATGAATCATACTTGCGGTCTCTTTCCCCTTTGCGAGGGTATCGACCGTATGTGCTTCAATGTCAACCTTGTTTACCTGACTATTATCTACGGTATTCAATGTATAAGTACCGCCGAATGTGACGGATGTGGCAAGAGTCTGCCAATCGTCATCATAGGGGTCTTTGTACTGAACATCGTAGCTGTAGCCCTTATCATCAAGGCCCTTCCAGTAATCTGTTTCAAATACGAAGGTTGCTTCGTCCTGAGTCATAACACGCTGATTCGGTGCCTGCGTCATGGACATGGGGCGCTCTTCGATTTGAATGATACCGGAAGCTTCCGGAGTGATTACGCCGGGGTCGATGGTGGAATAAGTCTTACCCTCAACCTCGTAGTCTGTACGAAGCTGAATAGCGTTTCCTGTATATGCCAGCATTTGCAGCTGTACATCCACGGAACTGTGCGGGTAATTGTATACACCATCATTGCCGTCGTGGAATACCGGCGTTTTGATGATACCTGTTACGGCACCGTCTTCGGTAGTGAACTGACCGTAATGACCAATCTTGACCCAGTCGCTCAGAGCATTACTGGTATTGCGCAGGTCAACCACGCGGTAATACCATGTTACAGATTCATTGCTGATGGGCTGATTGTAGATGATACCGGAACCTTCGAGAACCTTAGTGGTCTCGCCTTCCCAGTAACGGTAGTTCTCAATAGGTGTTGCTTCGATTGTCAGCAGTTCCAGAGGAACCGTTTCGCAGTCGTTCCAGAAATGAGGAGGAACCTTTGCAACGATAGGACCGTATTTGGTGACCTCATTGCCAGCCTTGTCATATACGCGGGCACGAAGAATCGTTTTACCGCCTACATAGATACAGGGCAGGTTAGAAATACAATACTGGTCTACGTTGTTGACTACACAGCTAAAATCGTCGCCCGGCTGTAATAGTGCCGTGTTATCCTCGTACCGGATATGAACGGTATATCCCTCGTGAACCTGACCATCGTTGAACAACTTTGCGTCGCTCAGCTTGCCGTAGATACGAGCGATACCGGTGGTACGAACGGACGGAGAGCTGTTACCGCTGTCTTTAAAGACAGTGTCCCAACCTTTCAGTCTGTCAGTACCAAGGTTCCAATCGTTGCCGTCTCCGGTACGGTATGCACCCAAATCACCGGTGGTGTTATCGAACAGAGCACCGTCTTTGGGGACTTTTACATCGAAGTATTTGCTGTTCCAGTGACCTGTGAAGTTCTTGATGGGCTTCCAAGTCGTGGAATCAAAGCCCAGCTTCGTCAGGTCGAGGTCTTCCATCAGTTCGTAGCAATCGCTCAGAGGATACCAGTAGCTGCCGCCGTTGGCGAGAGCTGTCAGAATCTTCTTGGCGTTTGCTGCATTGACACGATGGACGAAGTGCGTCATTTGCTGGTCGGCTTGGTCAGCGGCACAGACTTCGCACTGTTTGCGCTGAGAAATCCACATCAGGGTGTTGACGCAAAGCTGCATCTCCTGAGGAGAAGCACGGTTAATATGACCACCGCCATCATCCAGAGGAAGGTGACCAATCTGGTTCATAACAAAGTTGCCGGAGCCAGCCAGATAGAAGTTATTTGTACCTTTACGTCCATCAACGGTGGGTTCGTACAGCTTGCCAAGTCCTGCATTTGTAAAATCAGATGCACAGCCGTTATACTGAACCCAGATATCGTCGAATGCGACCTGACCATTACTATGCGTCAGAGCAGCAGGAACTGTCTGACCAACACTAAACTTATAAGGCCAGTTGGTCGGTGTGCGATGCTTGATATCGGGATTGACCATCGCCTCTTCGTATGTAAAACCGCCGTTAGAACGGATACGAAGACTTTCAGACCCGTAGATTGTTGTCTTCAAGAAAGGCCCATGTGAGCCACCGGAAGACATGATAGCGGAAGGTACAGTCAGCGGGTCGACAATCCAGCCAAAATACTCTTCATCGCTTGCAGAATAGTAGCCGGAACCAACGAGAGTGTTGGAATTGTTTTCGCCCATCAAAGCGTTCATGTTCCAGTGACCACCACTGACTTCCCAGCTATTTACCTGATAATAGCGAGTAGCAGTATCGTTCGGGTCAATCTTTCTTTCATCATAAACATTGTTGGGGTAGCCACGACCGCCGCCATGTGCATCGAACCAGGCACCGGCATAAGCGTACATGGTATCGTGACCGATACCAAAGCCGTAACCGTTACCAATATAGTTCTTCAAGGAATAATATGCTTTGCCCGACAAGTCAGGTTCCGAAAAATAGCAAGTTCCCCAGTACACAGAATCGACTCGATAATTGCCTTCTGCATCCTTTAAATATCTGTCAGGGTCAATATTGAATGTATTACAAGAAATGGTATTTAAAGTAACATGAGCCATACCATTTTGAGTGTAGCCATTACTTGTGGCTTGTTTTACATACTCTTTGATGGTAAGCGGGAATGTTCTTCCGTCTTCTTCCTTTGTATAGCAGAACAGTACCTGCACAGCATCTTTATAAGAAGTACCGCGACCAGATGCAGGGATAGAAACCGCTGCGCCGGTATCAACATTACCGGTAATATTTTTGTTTCGGTATCTAAAGTAAACAGTCTTTCCATACCATTCAGAATTGATTTCGAGTTTATTGCCATCAGTAAGCGAGAAAGACTGATAAACTCTTGTTGCGCCGGTTGGTTTACCTTCAGCGTCCAAAACATTACCAGTTCTTCCGTAATTGAAATCATTGGCAATGTAAGTCCACATCATATCGGCTTGCTGGCCGGTAATTTCTCCATTAGCAAGCCATCCGCCCTTACCGTCTTGACCATAAATCTTGGCATACATGTCAGCTGTCAGGTACTCCATGCCAGCAGACAGACCGGTCACCCATTGAGGATTGGTCTGGCTGTCAAGCTGAACACCTGCTGCATAGGTAGCAATGCCAGAAAGTGCAAGGCGTGCTTTGAGTTTATCTTCGACCGGCAAGTCATTATAAGGGTCGTTCGTGTTTTCTTCAATTGATGGGATATAGATTGTAATTTCTGTTGTGATGGTATTGTCAAGTGTATCATCGGTGAGCTTGCTTTCATCTGCACCATTTGCAATCAATTCTTCCTTGGCGGCAGCAATATAGCTGTCATCGTCAATGGTGATTACGCAGCGGTAAGTGGTGTAAGCGTCATACTCATCGACAGTGTGAGTATAGGCGTCAGAAGTTGCTCCCTCAATAGCTTCCCAGTCGTTGGCCGTAAGAGTATCTTGATTCTCCACGGTTTGCTCGGCTTCTGCAGACTGCACGGCGGCATCGCTTGTCGTGCTCTCGGTAAAAACAAATTCATTGTTCTCATTCAGCGTAGCAGAGGCATGCTCGTTATCCTTGTCAGCGGAAATAACGATATTACCGTCCACGTTTGCTGCGGTGATTTCGAATCCTTCCAGCGCATAGTTGCGGGTATTGAATTCGATGTTGATGTTGCTGGCGTCTGCTCCGATTGCGGCCATTGCATCGGCAACTGCACGATACAACTCGATACCGGACCAAGTTGCGTCCGGATTTTCTGCCAATGTCTCGGCAGGAGTTTTATCCTCGTTCAGATAACCGTATGTGGTGGGTTCTGCATCGCTGTAATCGTACTCCATCACATCCATATCGTAATCGGTATCCTGAGGCTCAATGAACCTCTTGTACCACTGATAATGGAGATTGACATCATTACGATTTACATGGGCATTGAAAGTGACTTCGTCGCCAATTTCGGCCTCGACTTGACCTTCGGTCGCATCATCAGCCAAACTGACAGCCACAAAATCACTTTCATCAACGTCAGGAGTTCCCGTTGCTTCCGGAACTTCTGTAGGCTCAGGCGTAGCCGTCGCATCAGGAGTTTCGGTGGGTTCCGGAGTGGATGTTGGAACCTCGGTGGGCTCCGGAGTCGCCTCCGGTTCTGAGGAATCCGTTTCATCAGGCATTTCTGTGGGGACGGGTGTCCCTACAGGTTCGGTAATCTCTTCTTCAGACGAAGAAGAGCTGGCAGAGTCTAACGCTTCAACAGTATCAGTAGAGGTGCTTTCGGATACGGTATCCGTAACAAGACTACTGTCAGCCGTGATGGGTTCTGCTGCATAAGCGATTGTGGAGCTAAATGTAGACATCGTCATCATGACTGCCAAAACTGCTGAAGCGACACGCTGCCATGTTTTGCCTTTTTGCATAGCGTTCTCCTTTCAAAATATTGCCAAGTTATACTTTTACGCAATCTTGTTCACATATCTGCACATACATTTGCAAAATCGCATAATCAGCACACTTGGCGGTATCTATATTATGCCACAAATAGACGCAATAGTCAATCATAAAGCGGGCAAAAATACAAAAAAATCCCGCCCATTGCAGGGCGGGAAAATTTTAATCAGTAATATTGTTGTTTTCACCGTTGGAACTATCTTGCGTCCAGTCAGTTCCGGACCACTGTCCGAAATCCTTATAACGGTTATCGTAATCCTCTGTGCTGCCCGGTACGATATCGCCGCCGCTCGGCTGAGAAGGCTCAGCGGGAGCAGGTGCGGGGTCAGGAGCAGGAGCGGGAGCCGGTGCAGGTGCAGGCACATAAGTGGGCGTAGAAGCGGAAGGAGCGGACGGTGCAGTGTAACTCGGCGTGGTTGCTGCACCTGCGGAACTGGTAGTTCCGCTATAGTTGGTTGCAGGCTTAGCTGCAGCCTTATTTACCGTGAGCGCATAATCGGCACTCACATCCCCATCAGACTCGCTGGTTGCTTTGATTGTGGCATTCCCAGCGGCCACTGCAGTTACCTTCCCATTGCTGTCTACCGTGGCAACCTTTTCGTCGCTGGACGTCCAGTTAATGGTGGTGTTGGTTGCGTTGTCGGGAGTGACAGTAGCGGTAACGGTAACGCTGTTGCCAACGGTCAGGACACCTTCCGTCTTGCTCAAAGCAATCTGCTCGACCTTAGTTGTAACAGTGACCTTGGTCTCAGCACTCAGGCCATCAGGCACAACACCGAACGAAGAATCGGTAGTGTCTTCCGGCTCAGAGGCAGCTGCGTCGTTAGGGACTTCGGAATCTGCTGCGGAATCAGCAACCTCTGCTTCGGAGGAAGCAACTTCATCCACAACGGGCTTTGCTTCTGCATTCTCTGCAGTAGCGGGGATATCAGCAGTCACATAAGTGGTGATTACACACTCGCCATCTGCAACTGCGGTCACGACACCATTTTCATCGACGGTTGCAACGTTCTCATCGCTGGACTCATATGCCAGCTTGACATCAGTCGCATCCTCGGGCGTCATTTTGGCTCCAAGGGCCTTGCTGTTCTCGCCGTTCGTGACGAGCTCAATGGAATCGGGAGCCTCGACTCCGGTAGGAGTGATTACGACCTTTACGTGGGTCGTGGAAGAAATATTGGCATCTGCAACGGATACCGTGACATCAGCCTCACCGGCACCGACTGCAGTTACCAGACCGGTCTCATCAACTGTAGCGACCTCTTCGTCGGAGGAAGTCCAAGTAAGATTCAGCTTGGATGCTGCCTCTGCAATCTTTTCCTGCTCGGCCTTGTCGTCGGTGCCATACTCGATATTGAGCTGCTGGGTCTCACCCTTTTCCAGCACAATGTCGGTGGGCAGCCCCACTGAGGTGATATCGACGCCGCAGCCAACCAGACTGACGGCCATCGCGACTGCCATAATCAGGCACGCGATACGGGTGAATACCTTAACGGACATAGTCTTCATAGAGTTTCTCCTTTTTATATAAATTGTATTTTTGGTTTCGAACATTCTTTGCCATGTGCGAACCTCCTTATAATAGATTTCAGCGAAGGTATTTGTTACCTTGTGCTTATATTATACCACAAAAAGCCAGAACAGTCAACTCATACAAGCCTATCTTTTAAATGCGGAAAAGCATCCAGCAATTTGTTCTTTGGAAGACGAACTGCACTGTCATCTATAATTGCTTTAAGAATAGACATCATACGCTCATCATCTTCTATATCGCATTGCTGTAATACCCATATAAAACCGTGAACGGTAATGCCATCTCGTTCTGCAGTCTTTCGTAACCGATTATCTCCGGTTACAAGAATCCAATTTCGACTTTTAGAAACTGCATAAGCAACACAGTCATAAAAGGACAGTTTCTTATCATTCTCGTGCATTTCGGTAGCTAAAACGAATTCATCGTCTGTCATGTCAAATATTTTAAGCCCACAAGAAATAAGCTCGTTGGCATATCCACTTGGCGATTTAACTTCATCTACCAACATAGAACTTTCCATAAAGACTTCATCTTCTGCTTGAAGAAAGTCTTTATAAACATCCACTTTTTGCGCATCGATAAGAATATTCGTATCGGCAAAAAGAATCATTTCTTACCTCTTTCTGCCCCACAAATAATGGCTGCGTCGTTTACATCAATATTTAAAAGCTCTGCTGCCTTGGAAATGCTAATTTCATTATCAGTATAAGCACGGCAAACAATTTGTTCAAGTCTGGCAGGATTTTCTTTGTTATCTTTAGAATCTTGCGGGTATTGTCCACTACGCATGATTGCTAAATACACGCTTCTACTAATAATTGATTCCTGCTGTGCTCTATACACAACACACTGGCCGGAAACACCATACTCATCCTGTACAAATTTGATTTCATTGTAGCTGATAAGCGGGCGCTTGCTGCCGATTTCGCGGACAATATCGTCACTCGGAAGCAGAAAGCGTCCTGCGGCATCGTCAATTTGCCCTTCGGTAGCGTTCTTAAAAAGCAGATGTGCAAATTCATGAGCAAGAGTAAAACGCTGACGGCCGTAGGCCATGTCTTCGTTTATTGCAATGATTGGAAATCCTTTGTTCGAGGTTCCATTGTATCCGGAGAACTTGTGAGTAGATACACCAGTTTCACTTTGAGCAACAAGGATGATATAAACACCCTTGTTCTCTAATATACGAGTTAGATTGCCAATGGGACCATCAACAGGCAAATCAAGCGCTTTTCTCATATAAGAGGCAGCTTCATTTGCGTCTTCCGGAATATCAATTTTTTCGCAAGGAAAAGCGTTTTTGTCGCAGGCAGTATTTGCGCAAATACATGCATCATAATATCTCTGCGCAGAAAATCTTACCTGAGATACAATAGCATCCTGTTGAATGGCAGCAAGAGCATCGGATTTGCGGAAGGAACTGTCAGCAATAACAACACCTTCATTATACGCCATAAATTTTCCGAGCGAAACTCCCAATGCATTGCAAATACTTTTGACCATCTGCACATCAGGACGGCGTTTCCCGTTTTCAAAATAGGAAATACTCATTTTGCTTACATTGACCGCATCAGCCAGCCATTGTTGAGATACTCCCTTCTGTAAGCGGTAATATAAAATGTTTTTACCAATGTTCATAAGCCATCCTCCCTTCGTTTACATTATACAATGTTTTTTGTGTTTTGTAAACAATTACGCCATTTTTCTTATTTACGATTTATTTAGTATTTTTTGTTGAAAATGACAAAACCAATGGCAATTTCAACAAATAACTGCCATTGGTTTGTAGTTAAGCGTTTTTTTGGAAAATAACGTATGCGTTATCCTGATACACAATATGCCAATCGCTACGATGGGTCATATAACCAATAAGCATCATACTGTCACCTTTACATAAGGTTACCATATCAATATCATACTTATTTAGGATTGTATCTGTATAATCAAGCGTGGCGTTTGTTACGGACACTTTTCCTTTAATGGCGTTCATATCCATTAAGAACTCTTCGTTGTACATATCAACACGAGAGTCCATAATAACAGAAATACCATTATACTCGAAGAATGCACCCGTGTTCATATCGTTATACATATGTTGCGGAGCGCACTTGTTGATTACCTCGATTACTTCATCACTAGGATATCTAAGCGGACGAAGGCTATGAATTTCCTTTGCACTGATGTTCCATATACAACATAATGCAGAAACTACTGTAACTGCATAAAAAACTGTTTTGGTATAGTTACTTTTATTGTTGCAGTTATTTTCTTGGTTTCCGGCTTGCTTCAAAACGAAAATGGAGAACGCTGCAAAAAACCATGTCTCAAAACGAACATGCAACATCATCAGAATACCAGAAATCGCAATTGGAATAACATCACAGACATAAAACTTTCGCTTTGACAAAATAGCAAGCACCAAAAAAGCCAGTAGTAAAACAACACCAACACTTGATGTAATAGTTGCAGCCTTCCATTCCGTTACAGGCATTATCTGAGTATTGTTGGATACATGAAGCAATTGCGTATAAATTTTGGCGTGAGCAGGATTGAATAAACTTGCCAAAACAGTCAACAAAACAGCAATGACTCTTTGAATGTACTCATTATGCGTGTATTCTTGCGTTTCAAAATTGAGATATTTTATATAGGGGACTGCTGCTACAATATATGCGATTTCCATTACTACAAGCAGTGGCATGGAAGCACCATGGATATTGGCCCACACAAAACCAAGTAAAGCACACCCATAAATTGCCTTTGAACTTTTGCTTTCTAACAACCTTACAGCAACAACAAAGCAGATTAAAGCCATGAGGTGCGGACGAGGATTTCCTTTTGCCATGTATAAAAGATAAACGCAACTAACAATAGCAAAAATAGAAGTAAATGTACTTTTAACAGAAACGCCGATTTGAGAAATAGCTTTACGTCCCCAGCCAATAAACACAATAGCTGCCAACAAATAAGATGAAGCTAATACATATACAAGCGCTCCGAATGTCTCATCACTATGCAAGCAAGACAACTTGTACAGAATGATGTCAGCTATCACTGAATAGTTTGTATAGGAGTTACCATATATCTCGTTTGACCAAACTAAAGAATCCAACGATACATCTCCGTTTAAAGCGTATCGGCCGAGCATGATATGCCAATAATAATCGCTGTCTCCAATTCGATGAACCGTATAATAACTATACACCCCGTACATCACGATAAAGGACAACGCCAGACAAACAATTATCCATACTTTATTCTTTTTAACACTATTATTTTTCATTATGATTACCCATTCAGTTATCTACATCTTGTGGTCTTTACTATATTATACCACATTTGAGCGTTATGGTCAACTCGGAGAGAGCGTTCTTGCTATAACATGGCATATATATACCGCGAAGAAAACTGCATTTTCTTCCCTTCTGCAAAGTCTTCAGGAATGATTTGTTTATATAAATCCGACATATGACATCGTACATTATGATTGATATTTCCGACAGATTCAGGTATGATAATAATACAAGAAAACGTTAGAATAAGCTTGTTGCAAAGTATATACTACTAGGGAGGTGTTGCTATGGCGACCACATCTATTACAAAAGAATTTTTCGTAAAAGACCAAGAGGCGTTCGAACGTATGAAGCGGGATTTGGACAAGAAAGCACCTGTTCGCAGAATGGTTGCCGAATCCACCTCTCTGAAAAAGAGCAAAGAAAAATTAGCTACCTTTGTATTCCGTTAAGGGAACTCCTTGCGAGGACATCTGAACTTGGTTAAGTAAATCGATTGAGATGCCCTCGTTTCTTTTTGGCGTAGTTTAGACAAGAACATTGAGATGTTCTTGCATTGTTCTACAATTTTCTTTTCTTCCAAATGGTATGATGATGCTCAGAAAAGGGGTTGATAATATATGCCGCGAGGAAAACGCACTATTGTATCCGTGGAAGACCGTATCCAGTCCACCTGTGCTGAGATTGAATCTTTACAGGAGAGAATCCGCAGCAAGAAGGAAGAACTCAAAAATCTAAAGGCCGAAAAAGAAAAGTCAGATGCCGCCCGCATTATTGCAGCGGTTCAGGAAAGCGGGAAAAGTGTAGATGAGGTTCTGACGCTTCTGTCCCCCACCGAAACATCCTGAAAAACAAAAGCCTTCTCATACAAAGAGGAGGCAATTTTTTTGTTGGCTTCGTAGATTGACTGAAACGAATAAAGCTGATATAATATAAGAAATTTGTATTTGCCTGATGAAAGCATCATTCGAGAGCCGATGCCTTTATCAATTTCATTTCTTGGCAAAAGAAATGACCACCAAGCGCGGTAACACTTGATGGTCGATGATTTTGAGAGATTTGAGATAAAGCATTTCAATCTAACACAACCCACACGGGTTGCAACTGTGCAAAGACTGCCATTTCAATCTAACTCAATCTAACGCAACCCATGCGGGTTGCAACAACAAACTTGTACAAACGAAGCAATAAGTTGTCATGCATTTTGTACAATATTTGTCTGCTTTTTCCGTTCACCTCTCAATGATACAAGAGACAAGAGGTATCTTACGAAGCATCTCTGTCTCAACTACTAGCGAGGCATCTCTGTCTCAACTACTATTATTATTATACCAAAATATTATCATTATGTCAACATTTTGGCATTCAAAATGATTGATTATTATCGAATAATGTGGTATATCGATAGTATAGGAAGTCAAAGAGCCTTGTATTGCCCACCATGTGGCAAAATAAGGCTCTTTTATTTTATTCGCGAGGTTTTTTCATGACAAAAACAATTCCCCAAACACCGCAAGGCAAAACTCCTGCGGCACCTCAGAAGCGGAGAAGAAAAAAGTTCTATCGCATGAAGTTTATTGATTCTTCGGATGTTATTTGCATCGCGAACAACTTCTACTCCTGCAATGAACTTTCCGCGCACTCGAATCGTGACCGTTCTGCCTTCATTCAGATTTGGATGATGGAGTCTGGTCGTAAACCGCATCTCGTTTGGACAGGATATCCGCGTGACCTTGAGACGTTTATGAAAACGAAGTTCAAGGCTGTTCTGAAATACAACTACTACATCACCAAGAATACCTTCTGCCGTCCCGCTCGTACGGAAAGCAATATCTTTACCTACAACAACATCGTTATTGATATTGATGACCACGAGTCCAGCAGCGGAATGGTTGCTTGGGAGAAGGATGTTTTGAAAACCGAACTGCTTTATGCTGCAGACGGAGAACTTCTTGATGTGGAAATCCCTCCCATCTCCGCTATCGTGGATACGGGTCGTGGTTTGCAGGTATGGTATTCCTTTGACGGCATTGCTGCCAAGAACAAGAAAGCGTATCGTCTGGTGACGGAAGCCATCATCGATAAGGTCCAGCAAGTCTGTGAGAAAATTCATGATGAGCACCCTGAATTTGTGATGAAGGTGGATGTTGCTGCCAGCAAGAATGCAGCAGGTCTTGTTCGTCTGCCGGGGACCACCAATGCGAAGACCAAGAATGTATCTGAGATTGTCTACTTCAATGAGGAGATGAAAACCCGTAAGTTCTTTGGTCAGGATGGCTTGTCTTCTGTGCTTTCCTTCTCCGCATTGTCTGCACCTGACTCCACCATCAAAGTGGGCAAGAAGAAAAAGAATAAAGTACCCGTGACGAAGGACGGTAAGCCTGTGCCTACCTGTGTCGTGGCAGATGCTCTGGAACGGTTGTTTGAACTGCGCAACTATAGCAAGGTCCCTGCAACCGGGATTCGCGACCTGCTCCTGTACATCTACTTCAATACGATTTTCCAGCATCGTGGTCCTGCGATTGCGATGAAGAAAACCATCTGGCTGAATTCCAAGTTTGCAAATCCCCTGTCGGAAACAGAACTGGACAATGCTGTTGGACATATTCCATCCAAGCTGAGCGAAGTCGTTTGCACGGATGGCACGACCTCGTATGTGCCGGGTTACATTCTCCCCTACAGCTACATCATTGAGACCCTGCAGATTACTGCTGCGGAGCTCAAACAAATTAAGCTGACTGTTCCCAAAGCAATCGCCAAAAATACCACCAAGAAAAAGAACGCCCGTGCAGTAAAGGAAAAGAATCTTCTTGAAGAGCGCAACGCTGTTCGCATCATGCACATCAACAATCCGGAACTCTCTATCACTGAGTTGGCAGCACGCTTCCATCGTACCAGAAAATGGGCTTCCAACTGCGTGAATTCCGCATTCGAAGGAATCATGGCTGGTGCTGTGTATGTACGCGGCCGCATCAGCAAGATGTCTTCGATTCCTGAACTTGCTCAGAAAGCTGTCACGACTATCAAAGAGAGTGTTGAGAAGGTCAAGGAAGCAGTAGCACCGCGTTCACTGGATTCACCTGATGTGACGATACGTTATGTGAAGCTTCCAATCCTGATTCCACCTGTCTGGTTTGATGACCACAATGTGCAGGTCTGCGTTCTCTGAGTTTTTTGCTAAGCGTTTCATCGTTCGAAATCCTTCTGTACTTTTTAGTTCTTGACTGATTTTGAATATTGTGCTTGAGCGTAACCGCACAAAGGCTATTGTATGTTTATTAGCGGCGCAGCAGCGCGGCGTTCTACGCCAGCGCGTTCCTGTGCCCGCGTCGCTGCCCCGACTCAGTGCAACGAGCAGCAGCCGAACCTCGCGAACGAGGTGGCATGCGTCGCTTTTAAGAAACGGATTTCTTAAGAGTATTCCTCCTTAACAGCAGTAGTTGCATATAAAAAACAACTCTCCCCTCTTAAGGAGATTCAACTCTTTTAGAGAAACAGCACACTTCAGAACGCACAAGCTTTCAGTGTAGCAGCAGTTCTTCAGAGCAGCTCGAGCGTAAAAACCCAACAGCATTGCAACAGCTTCAGAACGCATCGCAATGCGCAAGGGATATTCTTCTTCGGCCAAAGCTCTTCATGGCAGCCACTTCTGCATGGGTTATGAGAAGCTGTCCGATAGCAGTGCTCAGAAAAGCCATACCCAGACGAGCGATTGACCAACAGAGCAAAATGTGGTATAATATAAATAACAGTGAAAGGAGCGTTCTATGACAAAAGACAATGCCGACTACGGTTTGTATGTGCATTATGTCCGGTCTGCGATTCCTAAATGTCATGGTTATCAGGAGCTTCACGCCCATAGCGAAGCATCGTTTCGTGATGCAGTAAATAAAGTGGATGACTTTGTGGAAACAGCGAAAGGGTACGGCAGACAAGCATTTGCTATAACAGACCACGGGAACCAGATGCGATTGTATCAGGGTATTAAAGCAAGAACGAAGGACGAGAAAAAGAACCTCGAAGCCGTATTGCAGGAAGCGAATGTCCCTGAGGATGAAATCCATAAGATTCTCAAATCGATTGGTGATACAGACAGTATCCGTTATCCAACCGATAAGATGTGGCCTTATGTGAAGAAATACTGCAAGCTGTTCTTAAAAGCAGCAGAGAAGAGCATCCAGTTTGTGCCGGGTATGGAAGCCTATTTCCAGCCGGAAAAGGTCGAGGGGAATCGTGATTCATTCCACCTGATTCTCTACGCAAAGGATTGGAACGGACAGAAAACCCTGTTCAAACTCGAAAACCTTGCACAGCTGAATAAGAGCCCCAAAGGTAAATGGAACGGTCAGGAAACAGGCGGATTACCGCGTATGACATGGGCTGACTTGGAACGCTTTGTTGGTCCCGGAACAGAAGGACACGGACATTTGATTGCGACGAGCGCCTGTGTCGGTGGGTATATCCCCTACCTGATTCTTCGTCCATGGTACATTGCCGATAAGCAGCACGCGATTTCGATGGCGCTGGCAAAGCTTGGTGATGCTTACACGGAAGAAGATGTCAAACAGGCAGAACAAGACCTTGTGGATGCAAAGGAAAAGGCAACAAAGGCAAAAGCTGACCTGCGTGACCTGAAAAAACTGAGCGGAAAAGACTACGAAAAGAAAAAAGCTCAGCTTGAAAATAAAATTGAAAAGCTGAAAGCTGTTGTCGGTGATTTTGAAGACGGAACTGAACAGTCAACAGTTCTGGACGAGAACATCGATGAAAACGATAAGAATGCAAAAAAGCGGGCTGACCTGAAAAAAGCGGTAATTACTTTAAGGGCGGTTATCGAAGAACAGAAAAAAGCAGAGCAACTCATTGCTCGTGAAGCAGAAATCAAGGCAGAAGCAGAACAAGCGCCGAAACGCCTTGTCTGTGCAAAAGAACGGTTAGCTGAGGTCGAAAAAGGTGCGCGGCCCTATATCAAGCAGATGGGGAAATACCGTGCATTGGAAGCTGAAAAAGTCGACTCAGAACAGGCATATCAGGATGCTGTGACAGCAGCAAAACGGATGGAATCCATCTTTGGTCATGGAAACTTCTACATCGAATTGCAGAACCATGGTATTGCGTCAGAAGACTACGCACGACCCTATCTGTATCGCTTAATCAAAGAAACCGGAATTGAGCCGACAGTAGCCAATGATGTGCATTTCAAAACGATAGATGATGTGCGAAAACGGAACCTGATTGCATCGCTTCGGTTTAATACACCGTTGGCAGAAAAGGAAACTGAAGAAGGCTTAACAGAATTATACTTCAAATCTGATGAGGAAATGAAGGCGCTGGCAAAGCCTGATGATGCGATTTGGCAAAGGGGCATGGAGAACACAGCCGTGATTGCTAAAAGCTGTAATGTATATTACAGCTACGGAATGCACTTACCTGAGTTCGATGCTCATGCAGCAGGATGTGAGACAGCCCTTGAATACCTCGATAAGTTTTGCCGGAAAATGATTCCGCAGAAATATCCGAAACGCGATATGCCGGATGACAAGTACGCAGAGCTTATGAAAACTGTCGATGAGCGCTTGAAATACGAGCTGTCTGTCATTGAAAAGATGGGCTACAGCTCTTATATCGCAATCGTCCAAGACTTCATTTTCTACGGAAGAAAGATTGGTGGAGAAGCGGCAATCGGGCCGGGTCGTGGTTCAGCGGCTGGTTCTATCGTCTGCTATCTTGCAGACATTACCGACATTGACCCTCTTCGCTATGACTTGATTTTCGAACGATTTTTGAACCCGGAACGCGTATCGATGCCGGATATCGACACTGACCTCGCTCCGTTTGTGCGAGGGAAAGTTATCAATTATGTCGCAAACAAATACGCGTACAAAGACCCCTACCCTGTCGATGAACTCCGCAGTACCGTCTGCAACATCGTCACGGAGGGAAAGCTTGCCGCAAAAGCTGCTGTAAGAAATGTTGCCCGTATCACGGATGTTCCGTTAGATACTGCCGACATGGTAGCGAAAATGATTCCGGCAAAGCCGAAAATGACCATCAAGAAGGCAATGGAAGAAAATCCTGACCTTGCGACACAATACAAAAACAATCTTACGGTAAAGCATCTGCTGGACGATGCCATGCTTGTAGAAGGTATTCCCGTTCAGACCGGTGTTCACGCCGCTGGTGTCATCATCGCAGATAAACCTGTCTCTGAATATGCTCCCCTGCTCTGGAATGACGAAAAGAATTGCTGGGTCATTGAGAGCGATATGGTTGAGTGCGAGAAAACCCTCGGATTGCTGAAAATGGATTTCCTTGGTCTTGAAAACTTGGATATCTTGAACCTTGCTCTCAAATACATTAAGACGACCAAAAAGGTTGCTGTTCATTTTCACGACATCAACAAAGCGGATGACTTGAATGTTATAAGAGATATCTATGCCTGCGGTCGTACGAATGGCGTTTTCCAGTTCGAAAGCGACGGCATTAAGAAAGCACTTACGGGATTCAATCTGACTTCGATTGACGATGTGATTCTTATGAA
>ULUD01003367.1_pt1 | contig 17594 bp, 18 predicted proteins | sample 1958191 | NCBI WGS metagenome assembly ULUD01 (sample SAMEA4835751, study PRJEB28245) | human gut metagenome | biome: gut microbiome; material: fecal sample | place: Denmark | collected 2008 | reverse complement strand
AATTTATATATTGTTTATTTAATATATTCTTTGTCTTTTTCGTACTTCAATTATCTTATCATATTAGTTAATTGTTGTCAACACATTTTTTAATATTTTTTAATATTTTTTATTTTTCTTTTGTTCTGCAAATTTTTTGTCATTTTTTCTACAATCTCAGCATTGTTTATTTCATTTGCCTTTGTTTTACCACTTCATACATTACAATTCCAGCTGATACAGAAGCATTTAATGATGTAATTTTTCCTTTCATAGGGATCTTTATTAAGAAGTCGCAGTTTTCTTTCACTAATCTGCTCATTCCAAATCCCTCACTTCCAATTACTATCGCCACATTTCCTGTCATATCTTCATCATAATATATTGTCTCTGTGTCCATATCAGTTCCATAAATCCACACGTCATTATCTTTCAAGTACTTAATTGTTTCATTTAAATTGTTTACTCTTGCGATTTTCATAAAGTTAGTTGCACCTGCAGAAGTTTTATTCACAGTACTGTTTACTAAGGTTGCTCTTCTTTTAGGAATTATTATTCCATGAACTCCCGCAGTTTCGGCAGTTCTTATTATAGATCCCAGATTATGAGGATCTTCTATTCCATCTAATATCAATATGAAAGTTTTTTCTTTTTTTCTCTTTGCTTCATTTAATATATCATCAACACTGCAATAATCAAATGGAGGTACTATCGCTATAACTCCCTGACAATTTTTAGTTTGTGCCATTTTGTATAATTTTGTTTTTTCTATTTCAACTGTAACTATTTTGTTTTCTTTAGCTTTTGCTATAATTTTATTTATTGAGCCGTGTTTTTCTCCTTTAGCTACATATATTTTATTTATATCTTTCCCGGATTCAAGCAATTCCATTACGGAATTTCTTCCTTCTATTTGGTCTAAATAATTTTCCTCCATCTTATTTTCCTTTCTATTTATTATGAACATCTAATTGTGGATATGGTATTTCTATTTTGTTTTCATCTAGCACAAGCTTTATTGCTCTTAGCGTTGCCTTCGATACTGATAATTTATAATCTGGTACATATTCAACAGCTATTTTATATACCATCCTAGAATCGCCTAGCTCTCCTAATCCCAAATATTTGCAATTTTCCACATTTTCCAAGTGAGTTACTGCATCCACAATTTGTGGAACTATAGTCTCGAATTTTGCTATTGAGACATCATATGACACAGGAATGCTTACAAATATAAAGTTTGATACTTTTTCTATCTCAGATATATTTCTGTTGCTTATAGACAAAATATTATTACTATCATTTAATAGTACCTTAGTCGTCTTTAATCCAAATCCTACAACTTTTCCCTCTTGTCCTTTATATTTAATGTAATCTCCCACAGAGAAATAATCATCTACTATTATATTAATTCCCATGATTATATCTTTTAGTGCGTCTTGAAGCGCAATACCTACAACAGCACCAACAATTCCTATTCCAGCAAGCATAGAGTTTACATTAACTCCATTTATTTGCAAGACTATCAATATTGTTACTATTAAGAAAGCATATTTTATTGCACTATTTAGAACTCTGATATATGTTCTCTGTTTTTTGCCAATTTTTTCTTTCAATACTTTATTCTTTTGGTTCTTGTTCATCAGTTTTTTTATTATACTATATAATAGGATACTAATTGCTATTGTAATGATTGTTTCTACTGTATTGTTTTTTAATACACTTTCGACAAATTTTTCTGCTTGTTCATTCATAGATTTTAACCCCTTTATTAATCATCTAATTTTAGCACAGACAAAAATGCTTCTTGTGGTATTTGTACATTTCCAATCTCACGCATTTTTTTCTTGCCTCGTTTTTGTTTCTCTAATAATTTTTTCTTTCTTGTTACATCTCCACCATAACATTTCGCTAAAACGTCTTTTCTCATAGCTGAAATTGTTTCTCTTGCTATAATCTTTCCGCCAATCGCCGCTTGAAGTGGAATTGCAAACAACTGCCTTGGTATTACAGTTTTTAATTTTTCAATCATTTTCTTACCTCTTTCGTAGCTATTGTCTCTATGGACTATAAACGAAAGCGCATCCACATTTTCTCCATTTACTAATATATCCAGCTTAACCAAGTTTGAAGTTTTATATTCTTTTAATTCATAATCAAATGAAGCATATCCTTTGGTTTTTGATTTCAAGCTGTCAAAAAAGTCATATATTATTTCATTTAGCGGAAGTTCATATACCAACGTTACTCTGGTTGGATCTAAATATTTCATGTCGATATATATTCCTCGTCTATTTTGACAAATCTCCATCAAATTTCCAACATACTCTTTTGGTGTCAAAATTTCCGCTTCCACAAACGGTTCCTCTATTCTAGAAATTTCGTCTGTTGGTGGTAAATCTGATGGGTTGTATATTTCACACATTGTTCCATCCGTTTTGTACACTTTATATATAACCGATGGAGACGTTGTAATTAAACTCAAATTAAACTCTCTATCAAGTCTTTCTTCGATTATCTCTAAGTGTAACAATCCTAAGAATCCACATCTAAATCCAAATCCTAAAGCTGCTGATGTTTCAGGTTCATATTCTAGCGCTGCATCATTCAGTTTTAATTTTTCTAACGCAACTTTTAGATTCTCGTAGTCACTGCCATCAACAGGATATAGCCCACAATATACCATAGGATTTACTTTTTTATATCCTGGCAATGGTTCTTGTGCTGGATTTTGGTCCAATGTTATAGTATCTCCAACTCTTATGTCTGATAAGCTTTTTATGCTTGCTGCTATATATCCAACTTCTCCCGCTTCAAGCTTTTCTGCTGGTAAATATGTTCCCGGCTCAAAATATCCAGCCTCTGTCACCGTAAATGTTTTGTCAGATGCCATCAATCTTATCTTATCTCCGACTTTTACAGTACCATTTTTAATTCTCACATACGCAATAGCTCCTTGATAATTGTCATAGATTGAATCAAATATTAAGGCCTGAAGTGGCGCATTTTCGTCTCCTGTTGGTGCTGGCAAGTCTGTTACTATTCTTTCTAATACTTCATCTACATTCAATCCTGTTTTGGCCGATATACAAGGCGCGTTTTGAGCTGGTAATCCTATTATATCCTCTATTTCGTTTTTTATTTCATCCGGCCTAGCATTTGGCAAGTCCACTTTATTTATTACTGGCAATATTTCTAGATTGTTGTCTATTGCCAAATAGACATTTGCTAACGTTTGTGCTTCAACGCCTTGGCTTGCATCTACAACTAGTATTGCACCATCACACGCTGCCAAACTTCTTGATACCTCGTAGTTAAAATCAACATGTCCAGGAGTGTCTATTAAATTAAGTTCATATATGTTTCCATCTTTAGCCTTATATTTCATTCTTACTGCTTGAGATTTTATTGTTATTCCACGTTCTCTTTCTATATCCATGTTGTCTAGTATTTGTTCTTCCATTTCTCTCTTAGAAAGAACGCCTGTCATCTCTATTAGCCTGTCTGCCAACGTAGATTTTCCATGATCTATATGAGCTATTATGCTAAAATTTCTAATGTATTTTTTTCTGTCTTCCATATTGTCTCCTTTTTAGTTACATAACTAATTATATAATCGATTAGCAAGTATTGTCAATGATTTTATACAAGGTTTTTCTACAATTTACTTGCAAATTCTTACATATTAATATAGAATATGGACAGATAATATTTGTGGAGGAATTATGCAAGAATTTATTTCATATTCAGAAGAAGATACTATTAATTTTGCAGATAAATTTGCAGAAAATTTGAATAAAAATTCTGTTATTATTTTGTCCGGAGATTTAGGCTCTGGTAAAACAAAATTTACAGAAGGAATTTTAAAACATTTTGGTCTTGAAGACGAAATCTCAAGTCCTACTTTTACTATTGTAAATGAATATCATTCAGACAATATGAATATTTACCATTTTGATTTATACAGACTTTCCGATATAGATGAATTTTATGCTATGGGTGGAGAAGAATATTTAGGTAACGGTATTTGTATTTTTGAGTGGGGCGAAATGATTGAAGACATGCTTGGTCATGGTTTTACGAAGATTACTTTTGACCGTGATTTAGAAAATGTTAATTATAGAAAATTAATTATTGAGGAGTTTTAAACATGAAAATACTAGCAGTTGATACTTCATCTTCTAATTGTTCTGTTTCTATTACAGATGTAGATGAAAATAAGAATTTTAATATTATAGTTTCAAAAAATAACAATGATGAAAAGACTCATTCTCAAAAGCTTATGCCTATGATTGACGAAGCTTTAAAAGAGGCTCATCTTTTTTTAAGTGACATTAATCTATTAGCTTGCTGTCTAGGTCCCGGATCTTTTACCGGAATCAGAATCGGTATTGCTACAATTAAAGCTTTTGCTGATGTTAAAGACATTCCTGTTGTAGGTGTTACTTCTCTTGAGTCTTTAGTACGCAACATTAACGAACCTGGCTACATTTGTCCTATTATAGATTGCAAAAATAATAATGTTTATTCAGCTCTATTTTGTAACATGGAGCAAGTCAGAGCAAACATTGCAGAGAGCATTGATGTTGCTTTAAACAAAATCAGTGACCTTGCTTCTGATTCAATCACTTTTATTGGAAATGGCAGTATCATTCATAAAGATTTAATTTTACAAAAGTTTCCAAGCGCTAGGTTCTCTAGTGATAATATTCAATCTAGTATTTCTCTTGCCAAATGTGCATATGATAAATATTTGAAAGGAGATTATGGAGATTCCAATCACATATTGCCTCTTTATTTAAGGAAATCTCAGGCAGAAAGGGCTAAATATGGAAATTAATATATCAAATATGACTTTTGCTGATTTAGAAAATCTAAAAGATTTTTTACAATCTGATTTTGACGAATTTTGGAGTTATGATATTTTACTTAGCGAGCTTTCTTCCAGCAATTCAAGGTATATTGTTGCTAAAAATAAAGATAATACTATTGTAGGTTTTGCAGGAATTAAAATTATTTTAGATGAAGCTGAACTAATGAATATTGTAACTAAGAAAAACATGCGTCACATGGGAATCGCATCTTCTATGCTCAATTATTTGTTTTCTCTTTGCAGGGAAAATAATATAAAATTGATAAATTTAGAAGTAAATACTCAAAATACTATTGCAATTAATTTTTATAAAAAGTATAATTTTAATGAAGTCGGTTTTAGAAAAAAATATTACGACAATACATATGATGCTTTGCTTATGACATATAAGCTTTAATATATACAATAATAAGATAAATTTTAGGAGGAAATTACTAATGAAAAACGAATTTGAACTTTCATACAGAAGTTTAAAATCCACATGTAACCCAAATCTATTTAAGTTTGATACAACAGAAAGTTTGGAACCAATTCAAGGCGGGATTGGTCAGGATAGAGGTATCAAGGCTTTAGAGTTTGGATTAAATGTGGATATTAATGGTTATAACCTTTATGTTGAAGGGCCTAGCGGTGTTGGAAAAACCATGTACACTAAGCATTTTCTTGATTCTATTTCTAAGAAGAAAAAAGTTCCACAAGATTGGTGCTATGTTTACAATTTTGATAATCCAAATGAGCCAGTTGCTATTCCCCTTTCTGCCGGTCAAGGCAAAGAGTTTAAAGAAGCCATGGACAAGTTTGTAAAAGATATTACAAGAGATATCCGCGACACATTTAATAATGAAGATTTTGAAAAAGAAAAAGCTCTTATTAAACAAGAATATGATTTAAAAAGATCTGCTTTAATGGAGAAATTAAATCAAACTTCTGCACAATATGGCTTTCAAGTAAAATCAGCAAATAACGGAATCTACATGATGCCTGTTCTAAACGGCAAAACTATTGAAGAGGAAGAATTTGAAAAATTAGATGATGCAACTAAAAAGGAGTTTGAAGACAAATCTTCTATTGTTCAACAACATGTAATGGAAGCAATTTCTCAAATCAAATCAATTCAATCAGAAGCCGATCAAAAAATTAATGAATGGCAATCTAATGTTGCTCTTTTAACTGTAAATGCTCATATTAATTTTATAAAATCTAATTTCAAAAGAAATAAAAAAATAACTAAGTTTTTGGACGATATTAAAAAAGATATTTTAAAAAATGTAAATGCATTCTTAGCAAAAGATGATTCTAAAGCAAATACACCTCAAAATATGCAGCGTCCAGAAATTCAAAAGCCTTGGTTAAATTATAGAGTAAACTTGTTTATCGATAATAGCAATTTGGACGGAGCTCCTGTTATAATGGATTCTAACTACTCATACCCTAACTTATTCGGTAGATTAGAATACGAGAATTGTTATGGAAGTTTAAGAACCGACTATACAATGTTGAAACCTGGACTTCTTCATAACGCTAATGGTGGTTATCTAGTAATGCAAGCCAGAGACATCGTTTCTAATCAATTATGTTATGAAACTTTAAAAAAGGTTCTTAGAATAAAAGAACTTGGAATAGAAAATTCTGTAGAGCAACATACTTCTATGGTTATGGTTTCTTTGAAGCCCGAGCCTATTCCTCTAAATTTAAAAGTTATTTTAATTGGCGATGAACTTCTTTATCAAACTCTTATCTCTGTCGACACAGATTTCAAAAAACTATTTAAGATAAAAGTTGAATTTGAAGATGATGCTCCTTTAACATTGGATAATATGAATAAATTAGCTCGTGTAATTCACGGTTTTTGCGCAACCGAAGAGTTGCCTCCTCTTGATAAAACTGCCATGGCAAGGGTTATAGAATATGCTTCTAAACTAGCAGATGACCAAGCTAAGCTTTCTACAAGATTTGGCGAAATCACACAAGTCATCGGCGAAGCCGGAACACTGGCTAGACTAAATAAAGAAAAACTTATTACTGGCAAAACTATTGAACTTGCTCTAGCTCAAAGAGATGAAAGAGAGCAAAAATATAACGAAAAATATTTCGAGATGATTAACTCTAACACTCTTATGATTGATACATCTGGATTTAAAGTTGGTCAAATTAATGGTCTTACTGTCATGAATCTTGGTAACTATTCATTTGGATTGCCTGTAAAAATTACTGCTAATACTTATGTTGGTAAAAATGGAATTATAAATATTGAAAGAGAAGTTGATATGTCTGGTTCATCTCACTCAAAAGGAATTCTTATTCTTTCTGGTTACTTAGGTGAAATGTTTGCACAAGATATGCCTCTTTCGTTAACTGCTAGTCTTTGTTTTGAACAATTATATAATGGTGTTGATGGAGATAGTGCTTCTAGTACAGAACTTTATGCTATACTTTCTAGCTTGTCTGGAATTCCAATTAATCAATCAATAGCAGTTACTGGCTCTGTTAATCAAAAAGGCGAAATTCAGCCAATTGGTGGAGTTAATGAAAAGATACAAGGATTTTTTGAAATATGCAAAATGCGTGGTCTTGATGGCTCACACGGAGTTATGATTCCTAAATCTAACGAAAAAAATCTAAATTTATCAGACGAGGTCATCTCTGCTGTTAAAGATAAGAAATTCCATATTTATGCAATTTCTACTATCGAACAAGGTATTGAACTTCTAACCGGTGTTCCTGCTGGTAAAAAAGATTTATCAGGAAGATTTCCAGCTGGTAGTATAAATTGTTTAGCATATGCCAAATTAAGAAAATATGCAAAAATTAGTAAAGAAGACTAAAATAAACCCCTCAGATTTTCTCTGAGGGGATGTTTTTATTTTATTACTGTGCTTTTGTTATATTTGTATCTATACAATTTATTATATTTAATATGACTGAATCTGCATACAAATGTAAATATGTATATTCCCTACCTGGTTGCACTCTTTTAAATCCACTGTTTTTTTCTAAATAGGAAGCTGATTTTTTTTAATTTTCTTCTATTTTTGTTTTTGGTATTTTAGCAGTTAATGCTAGTCCAAAGAAAAGTATAATTAGAGTCATAATAAAGACTAATAAGTATTCTAATATTTTTTTCATTTTTTTACTCCTAACAGCGTAAGTAATTCATTTATTATGATAGCATTACAAAAATAATATTTCAACCATTTCTTAAAATCTAGCCATAAAAATCGCTAAATAGGACGGAGTTCTTTGACAATTTCTTTTCTGTCAAAAGCTCCGTCCTAACTGATAATTTTATTTTTTACATATCATCGTCTTCTTCGTTTTCTTCTTCATCTTCTTCTTCATCGCAAATTCCACAAGAAGAACAACAACCGCCACAGCCTTCTTCGTCCCAATCAAGTTCTATTATATTGTGACATTCTGGGCATTCAATTTCTTCTTTAAGTTCATCTTCCACATCTGCAACAAATTCATGGTTGCAATATGGGCAAACTATTTCAAAATCATAGTCTTCATCTTCATATATATCTTTTTTGATTAAGCTAACTGTTTCTTGTACTTTATCTAATTGCTCTTTAATTTCTTCTATTCTATCTAAATTTGCATTTATAGATTTTTCTATTAAATCCATATATAATGCTGTTAGCTCTCCTATTTTTTTAGTAACATATTTGCTTTCTTCTTTATTAGAAATATGTTTTTCTATATCCTCTATAATTTTTAGATATTCATTACTTAATTTTGACATTGACTTTCCCTTTCTAGCAAATTAAACTCTTTCCATATATTCGCCAGTTCTTGTGTCTATTTTAACAACATCTCCTATGTTTATGAACATTGGTACTGTTAATTCGTAACCATTCTCTAATGTTGCTGGTTTTCCAGATGTTGTAGTTGTATTTCCAGCAAATCCTGGTTCTGTATATGTAACTTCTAGTTCAACAAACATTGGTGGCTCTACTGCGAATATGTTTCCTTTGTATGATAACATTTTTACATTCATATTTTCTTTTATAAATTTTAACGCATCTCCTATTTGTTCTTTGTTTAATGGAATTTGCTCATATGTTTCATTATCCATGAAATAATATAAGTTTTCATCGTTATATAGATATTGCATATCTTTCTTTTCGATTTCTGCTCCTGGATATTTTTCAGATGGGTTGAATGTTTTTTCTATAACTGCTCCTGTTATTACATTTTTTAATTTTGTTCTAACAAAAGCTGATCCCTTTCCTGGTTTTACGTGTTGGAATTCAACTACTCTATAAACATTTCCGTCCATCTCGAATGTTGTTCCATTTCTAAAATCTCCTGCCATATATACACTTGCCATTATTATTACCCCTTTCAAATTTTTTATTACTTTTTTATTATTTTTTGTCTGACCATACTATGATACTACATTTTTGCCTTAAAATCAAGTGTTTGTTCATTTTTTATCAACTATTACATAATCTCTGTCTGATTTTGTTAAGCTTATAGCTACTGCTCTATCGATCACTATTGTATCTTCTATTCTTACTCCAAATTTGTTTGGAATGTATATTCCTGGTTCATTTGTAAGAACCATATTATTTTTCAAATTAAAGTCTATTCTTGTACTAGCATATGGAAGTTCGTGCACTTCTAATCCTACTCCATGTCCTAATGCGTGTATTAAATCATATCCTCTTAATTTAAAATCACTTTCAACCATTCTGCTTAGTAATTTTAAATTTACGCCTTCTTTCATTTCGTTTGTTATTTGCTTCTGATTTTTTAGCACTAATTCATATACTGGTTTTATTTCTTCTGGTACCTCTCCTGCAAATATTGTTCTTGTCATATCTGAGCAATATCCTTTGTATTTGCAACCCATATCTATTGTTATTGGATCGCCAAATTCAATAGCCTTATCAGTTGGTACTGCGTGTGGCTTTGACGAATTTTTTCCAGACGCTACAACTGTTTCAAATGCCAAGTCGTCCGCTCCATTTTTCATAAAGAAGTCGCTTATTTCCTTAGCTATTTGTTTTTCAGTTAATCCCATTTTTATATAACTTTTTAGATGTGTAAAACAGTCGTCTGTAATTTTACAAGCTTGTTGAATGATATCTATTTCTTCTTGGTCTTTTATCATTCTTTGCTTTTCTATTATTCCTTCTGTTTCTTCTAAGTTGTTAATCTTGTATCTATGCATAATCTTTTTGTATGTTGCATATGTTACATACTCTTCTTCAAATCCCACATTTTCGCAAAACAAGAAAAAGTTTTCATAGTCATCTTTAGACAAATCTTTTGCGTCATATACAACTATTTCATCATTTAATGTTATAACATTGTTTACTTCCTCTATATATCTGCCATCTGTTATGTAGATATTTTCCTTTGGTGTAATCAAAAATGTTCCTTCTGCATCAATTCCTGTTAAGTATTTTACATTTATAGGATTTGATATTATTATTCCTTGTAGATTCAACATTTTTATTCTATCTCTTAACCAACGAATATTGTTATTCATAGATATCTCACTCATTTCTTTGTTTTATTTATACATTACCTGCTGTATGTTCCTAGCGTAAATATGTTTAAAGTTGCTATTAGTAGTAATTTAAATGGTACAAACATTGCTATTACTGCTGATATTACTATAAATGGTCCAAATGGGATGTACTCATCGCTTTTCTTCTTCTTCCTTAACATTAGTGTAATTCCAACCATTGCTCCTAGTAAGAATGCTATAAGAGAAATAATTATTATGGTTCTCCATCCAAAGAATAATCCTAGTCCCCCCATTAATTTCACATCACCAAAACCCATTGCTTCTTTTCCTGCTATCAGTCCTCCAACCAGCGTTATAAACAAGAAAATTCCTGCACCAGCTATCATTCCTAGTAGCATATCAATCGCTATGTTGATGTTTATTATTCCCTCTAAAAATGTGTATACTAAACCAACTTCAAATATTGTAAGGTTTAGTCTATTTGGAATTATTTTTAGTCTATAGTCTATTACAAATGCACACAGTAACATTGGAAATAGTATCATATATGCCAGTGTTTTTAATTGAAATCCATATAAATATAGTAGTCCTATAAAGATTACTGCAGTTACTGTCATATATATGTATTTAGGCTTTTCGTTCTTTAAGTATAATGAAAAAAAATCTTTTACAAATACTTTGCTGTAGTCTGGCATACGTACAGTACACCAAGATACAAATTGCCCCACTCCAAGGCCTATTATTCCTATTAATAAATAATATAATATGTTTATGTTGTTAATATACATTAAAATACCTCTTTTTATTTTTTACTTTGGTTTATTTGTTTGAAATAGCTTTTTAGTATTTGCTTTTCTATTAATCTATTTATTTTCGTAACAAAAATATCTTCTTTTTTTAGTGGCTTTACTAGTATAGAATACATTTTACATCTATTTGCGCCAAATACATCTGTCAACACTTGATCACCTATTACAGCAATTGTTTTGTTATCTTCTATTTCTAATATCTTTTTTGCTTTTTTGAAACCAAATTTTAATGGTTTTTTTGCAAAATATATAAATGGCACTTCTAACTTATCTGACAAATTTTGTGCTTTCTTTTTTTTGTTTGTATTTGATAGTATGCAAATTTTTATATTGTTTTCTTTTAGTGTCTTTACCCATTCTTCTAATCCTTGGACCATATTGTGTCTTTTATCTAGTATGGTATTATCAATGTCTAATAATACTGCTTTTATGTTGTTCTCTATAAAAAAGTTGACATCTATATCCACTATTTTGTTAAAGTAACTTTTAGGGTAAAAAATCATTGTTGCCTCCTATGTTATCGTTCTTATATTATCAATATGTTGCTGTTTTGTCAAGTAGAATTTGTTTTTTAAAAAATTATAATGATTTTATTTTTTTCATACAAAAAGCTTTGAATTTATATACAAATCCAAAGCTGTATTTTCATTTTTTATTAAATATGTTATTTTAATTATTTAGTTTTTATCCATTCTAAAAATTCTTCATATGTTTTTATATCATCATCTACTGCTTTTACTGTGTCAGACTCATATGACTGATTATTGTTTACTGCATATAATCCTATCGTACTTAAATAATATAAGTTATTAAATGTTGCGTTTCCGTCGGCTTGAATCTTCTTTCCTATAATTGCTCCTTTATCATTGTCAGTTGTAGTTATTGTACCCTTGCTATAACAATTCTCTACTGTGCCTTGCTGAGATTGACCACAGAAGAATGCAACAATTCCTCCTAGTTCAGGTCCTCCTGATATATTTCCAGAATTATAACATAGTCTAACTATTGAGTTTGATTGTCCATTTTTTTGATTCATTTGACCTGCTATTCCTGCAGCACTTTGTTGAATAGCAAATATATCACCAACATTACTGCATCTTTCAACAATTCCTTTTGTTGAAAGCAATCCGATAATTCCGCCTGTAACAGCTACGCCACTAACCTTTCCCTCATTTTTACAATCTGAAATAGTAACTACATAATCTGCTCCTGTACTTCCGCAAATGCCTCCTACATATAGTCCCGCTTCTTCTCCTGAAATTACGTTTCCTTTGTTTATACAATTAGATATTGAACTACCAATGCCATATCCAACTATTCCTCCCGCTTGTGTAAGATCGTTGGAAGCTCTTCCATAAGCATATATAGTTCCTGTATTAGTACAATTCTCAATACTAACAGAACTTTGCCCTACTATTCCCGCAACGCTCATATTTCCTTCTTTCAATACAACAATTGTATTCATATTATGACAATTTTCTACTGTTCCACCTCTTACAGCACCAGCAATTCCACCTGTACAGTTGCTTCCTTCTATATAGCTATTTTTTACAGTTAAATTTTTTATAGTATTTGTATTTCCAAATATACCGCAAAATTTAGTATCTGAATTTACATATACACCTTTTATATAATGATTATTTCCTTCAAAAGTTCCTAATAGCGTTTTTTTCTTTCCAACAGGTACCCATTCAACTCCCAGTGTTAATTTTCCATTTTCATCGAATCTTGCACCTAAGTCTAAATCATTCATTAAATATATTGTTGTTTCTTCTGTAATAGCAATGTCTTCCGCTGTTACGTTTTTATCCGACATTAATTTTTCGTCTTGTGCTGTTAACGTTTGATTTACAAAGTTAGCAAAAAACTTCATCTGTGGTTCATTGTAAATATACCAATCAAATTTATTAGTTGTTTCATTATTTTTGAATTCTGGCAATTCTGTTGTTGTCCCGCCCCATTCTGGAGCAGCATCGTTGATATCTTCTATTAGTCTATCTATATCGTCTAATTCATTTTTTGCTGATTCACTCGCTATCCTTCTTGCATCTTTACTTTTTTGTATTATTCCATTTTTATCTACAATCAAACTTATGCTTATCCCTGCTAGTATTAAAAGTACTACTATCGTTACTACTAATGCGATTAGGGTTATTCCCTTTTTGTTTTTTAACATGATTTTTCCTCCTAAGTTTTTTTATTTTTTTAATTTTTTGTCCATATTGATTGTTCTCTTTTTTCGTGATTTTATTATAAAACATTTCGTTTTACTTTTCAACTACTATTTGATTTTTTTATTAAATATGTTATTCAATAAAAAGTCTTAGAAGTGCAATTTCTTTGCCTCCTAAGATTTGCTCGTTTTTGACTATTTCGCAGTTTTATAATTCTTTGTTTTAACCTATTGACTTTTTCTTTACAGTTATGCTATATATAAGGTTAGTTAGTTTTTATTGAATAACATATTTAATAAAAATTTTTTTGTAAAATTTTAACCACTTGAAAATTAATATTCAAGTGGTTTTATTTTTAATTATTTTCGCTATTGTGATATACGTTCATTACATCATCTAATTCATCAAGATTGTCTAATAGTTTTTCCATTCTTTCTTGAGCTTTTTCGTCTAATGCAACATATGTTGTTGGAACCATTTGTACTTCTGCTTCTACAAATTCAATTCCTTGTTCTTCTAAAGCTTCTCTAACTTTTGAGAAATCTTCTGGAGTTGTTGTTATTGTATAACATTCTTCGTCAGCTTCGAAATCTTCTGCTCCAGCATCTAATGCAATCATCATAAGATCATCTTCTGATTGGTTGCAGTTTGCCTTATCTATGACCATTACTCCTTTTTTGTTGAACATGTACGATACACAACCTGTTGTTCCTAAGTTTCCACCAGCTCTATCAAATACATGTCTTACATCTGCTGCTGTTCTGTTTCTGTTGTTTGTACTTGCTTCTACAATTACAGCAACACCTGCTGGGCCATATCCTTCATATACTATTTCTTCATAATTCTCTGCTTCTCCTGCTCCTGAAGCTTTTTTTATTGCATTTTTTATTGTATCATTTGGCATGTTTGCTGCCTTACATTTTGCTATTACATCTTTTAGTTTAGAGTTACCTGCCGGGTCAGGTCCACCTTGCTTTACTGCTATTAATAATTCTCTTCCTAATTTTGTGAATATTTTTCCTCTTGCTGCATCAGCTTTCCCTTTTTTTGCTTGAATGTTATGCCATTTGCTATGTCCTGACATGGTTCAATCCTCCTTTTTCTTTTTATTACATTTACTATTTTACTCCAAATATTGCATAAAGTCAATTTTTTTGCTAATATTTAGGCTTTTACATTATTTCTAATATTTCTTTTGGAACGTATTTTGATATGTCTTTTCCGTTTTTGTATAATTCTTTTACTGTACTTGAGCTTATGCTTCCATATGTTCCTGCTCGCACGTATATTGTGTCTAGTCCTGATATTTCTTCATTTATCTGTGCAATGTTTTCTTCGTAGTAATAATCCATATCATCTCTTATTCCTCTCACTAAGAAATTACAGTTGTGTGTTTTTGCAGCATCCACTGATAAATCATCATATGTGATTACTTCAACATTTTGTAAGTTTGCTTGGCTTAAAGCTTTTTGTATTGCTTGTTTCATTACTTCTTTGTCGTAGTTTCTTAGTTTTGATGAGTTTTCTCCTATTCCTATTATTAGTTTATCAAACAATTTAGCGGCCGTCTCAACCACATGCATGTGACCCATTGTGAATGGGTCAAAACTTCCTGCATAAAATCCTATCTTCATGTTCTTTCTCCTTATTTTCCACAGTATTTTTTATATATTTTTTTTAAGTTTGCTCTATTTATGGTTTTTTCTATTCCATTTATGCTTACTTGTGTATATGTTTCTGTCAGAATTGCTTTTGTTTTTTCGTTTAATGGACAGTCTTCTTTTCTTTTTAACCAATATTTTAGTGAGCTATCTTTTCTCCATCTTTTCCCGTTATATATTTTTGCTGCTGCCAAGTTGTCGCATATCATTTCTACTACATATTTGTATGGTATAACTGGTGTTGAATGCATTTTTCCCCCTGCTGGGTCATACCAATATTCTGGATGGTGTTTGTTTCTGCCTCTATGGTGTAACCACGCTTTTGAGTATCCTTGCATTCTTCTTGCTAATGTAATAGGGCTTCTTCTTCCATTGTAATATTTAACTGATTCCCAAAATTCTGTTGGCGAGTATTTTGACCAGTCGTGCATGAAGCCTCTCCAAGGGATTCCTGCTCTACATGCTAGTTTAAATACTTCCCATTTGTGTCTTGTTATTAAGTTAAAATGTTTGAAAGTTCTTACTACAATATTATTCGCCATCTTTTTTCACATTCCCCTCTGTTTTACGTTTATATATTATCATATGCTGTTTTATTTTTCAAGGTTGACTAAATTGATTTTTCTAATTCTTTGATTTTGTCTCTTAATTTAGCCGCTTCTTCAAATTCCATTCTTTCTGCGTGTTTTAACATTTCTTCTGTTAGTTTGTTTATTATTTCTTCTACACTTGCATTTTCTTCTAACTCATATTTTTCAGAGGTTTCGGCAACTATTGTTGCTCTTATTGAATCTCTTACGTCTTTCTTTATTGTTTGTGGCGTTATTCCATGTTCTTTATTGTATTGCATTTGAATTTTTCTTCTTCTATTTGTTTCCGAAATTGCCTTATCCATAGAGTCTGTTAGCTCATCTGCATACATTATTACTTTTCCGTTGGTGTTTCTTGCAGCACGTCCTATTGTTTGAATTAATGATCGCTCTGAACGTAAGAATCCTTCTTTGTCTGCATCAAGTATTGCTACTAATGATACTTCTGGAATGTCTAGTCCTTCTCTTAGAAGGTTTATACCTACTAGGACATCAAATTCTCCAAGTCGTAAATTTCTAATTATGTCCATTCTTTCTAGCGCTTTTATGTCTGAGTGCATGTATTTAACTTTTATATCTAACTCTGATAAGTAGCTTGTTAAATCTTCTGCCATTTTCTTGGTTAGAGTTGTTACTAACACTCTTTCGCCTTTATTTACTCTATCATGTATTTGTTCGATTAAATCATCTATTTGATTTTCTACCGGTTTTACTTCTATTTCTGGATCTAAAAGTCCAGTAGGTCTTATTATTTGTTCTACTACATTTCCTTTTGAATGTTCTTTTTCGTAGTCTGCCGGAGTAGCACTAACAAATACTACTTGATTTATTCTTTCTTCGAATTCCTCAAATGTTAAAGGCCTATTATCAAATGCAGAAGGTAGTCTAAATCCGTATTTTACTAAAGATTCTTTTCTTGCCCTGTCACCATTGTACATTGCTCTTACTTGTGGAATTGTTGCATGGGATTCATCTATTAATAATAAAAAGTCTTTTGGGAAATAATCAAATAACGTAAATGGCGCACTTCCTGGTGCTCTTCCGCTTATGTGTCTTGAATAGTTCTCTATTCCTTGACAGAATCCTGTTTCTTTCATCATTTCAAGGTCAAAGTTTGTTCTTTCTTCTATTCTTTGTGCTTCTATTAGTTTTCCTTGAGATTTAAAGTATTCCACTCGTTGCTTCATTTCTTCTTCTATACTCTTAATCGCTCTTTCCATTTTTTCAGAAGTTGTAACATAATGTGAATTTGGGAATATCATTACATGGCTTCTTGTTGCTGTAACTTTTCCTGTCAAAGGATTTATTTCTGATATTTTTTCTACTTCATCTCCCCAGAATTCAACTCTTATTGCGCTTTCTCCATAATCTGATGGGAATATTTCTACTATGTCGCCTTTTGCTCTAAATGTTCCTCTTTTAAAGTCCAATTCATTTCTGCTATATTGCATATTGATTAATTTTTTTAGCATGGCGTTTCTTTCTATTTTCATTCCTGGTCTAATCGACACTATCATATGTTCATAGTCTATTGGGTCTCCTAAACCATAGATACACGAAACAGATGCAACTATTATAACGTCTCTAGTTTCGAATAACGACGCTGTTGCTGAGTGTCTTAGTTTATCTATTTCATCATTTATTGATGAATCTTTTTCTATATATGTATCCGATGAAGCGATATATGCTTCCGGTTGATAATAGTCGTAGAACGATATGAAGTAACCCACATTGCTCGTTGGAAATAGCTCTTTAAACTCACTGTATAACTGGCCTGCAAGTGTTTTGTTGTGTGCTAAGATTAATGTTGGTCTTTGTGTTTTTGCTATTATGTTTGCCATTGTAAAAGTTTTTCCGTGAGCCTGTTACTCCAAGAAGTGTCTGAAATTTTTTACCTTCTTTTATTCCTTTACTTAAATATTCTATTGCCTGTGGTTGATCTCCAGTTGGCTTATATTTTGATTGTAAATTAAACATTTTTCCTCCTATTTCTTTACAATATTTATTATATCATATATCTTGTGAAATT
>ULUD01005438.1_pt1 | contig 17742 bp, 10 predicted proteins | sample 1958191 | NCBI WGS metagenome assembly ULUD01 (sample SAMEA4835751, study PRJEB28245) | human gut metagenome | biome: gut microbiome; material: fecal sample | place: Denmark | collected 2008 | reverse complement strand
CCGGCTGCCGTATATCCGGCATCTGCCGTGATGGTAGTTCCCTGTACATAAGAATTTGCAACATTCGTTGAACTGAGAGAACCTGCCAGTCCGCCGAGATACAGGGTATTCTTCTGAATCTCCTGACTCACAAGTTCCATGTCACGGACACCGCAGTTTGTGATGGAGACATTATTCATCTCTCCTGCCAGTACTCCACCGTATCCATATACATCTACGGTGTCATATCCAGCCGTTCCAACCACAAAGACATGATCCATGGAAGCGGAATCCTTCATAGTACCGGCAAATCCGGTTCGAAGAGTTGCTGACTGATGGTTTGATGACAGTTTCAGGCCCTCCACCGTCAGGTTCTCGATGATTCCCTTACTGATAGTCTCAAAGACCGAACCGTACTGAATCTCCTGCAGGTTCTTCAGTGTATGGCCATCACCGTCCAGAGTACCGGTAAAGGTACCGCGGATACGCACATCATCACTGTAGGAACCCGAAAAATCAATATCATTTTTCAGCCTGTAGTTTCCAGCCAAATCATCCTTGATGGTCTTCCATTCGCTTAATTTGCTGATAGGCTTAAAGAAGCTGGCCAGAATGGAGCGATTTGTATAATCGTACTGGTTGATCGTCAGGGAACCTGCCCCGCGGTAGTAAACCCGGGTAACGGTATAGGCGGAACGGAAAATCGTCGGCTCCATCAGCTTTACCGTTACCTTGTAGCTGGTTTCGGTTGCTCCCTGTCCCTCCTGAATCTCTGCCGTCAGGCCTTTCACATCCAGGCCGGTGATCTCATAACCATTGGGATTATAGAACTCCAGGTTCACCAGGGCATAATCACGGCCCTGATCATCCGTTCCCGTCTCTGTTACCTCACTACTGATGATATCCGGATAGGAACTGATGCCCACCAGTGGAAGGCCGATGAGATCCTGCTTGGACTTCAGGGAATCCGGCAGGTTCAGGCGCGGGTAATAGCCCGCCTTGATCATGTTCTCTACCTCGAAGGCACCCTCACTGTTAAAGCACTTTTCATGCCAGGAAGCAGAACGCAGCGTACGGGTCTCGATAGCTTCTGCCGTCTTATAGACTGCATTACCATCCTTTCCATAGGTCTCGCCCCGCTCTGAAAGGATATAGGTGTCCTGCACAATACCGGCACCGTATCCGACGGTTCCGCCGTAAAGTGTGAAGGGTTCCAGATCGGTCTGCTTATAATCTTCGAATCCATACTTATAGATATCACCCACTGAAAGCACATTCCGGACGCGGCCGGAGTTGGAACCAACCGCCAGGCCGACCGTATTCATACTGGTTCCCTCTTCGATCTGCACCTGGCTTAAGGTGAAGCAGTTATACACGGTTCCGGAGTTGGAACCGGTGATACATCCGTTCGAGGAACGGCTTCCCATCTCGCCTCCATACACACCGCTTCCTGTGATCAGGCTTCCTCCATAGACATAACCGTTGCGGACGATTCCTTCATTGCCTCGCGTCACGCCGCCGGAACCGATTCCTACATACTGGCCATTGGCCGGAAGTTCCACGGCAAAATTCTCGATGACACCGCTCTGCCGGTTGTTGTAGACGATTCCGCCATAATAGATCGGAAAACGTCCTTTAAACTCTACATGAGTAATGATATTGCGAACAGTTCCGTAGTTATCATAAACAAGCCCGGACACACCAGATCGTCCGGATGCCACTCCGGTATACTTAAGTTCCAGATTTTCCACGATGCCGCGGCCGCCCAGGCAGTTAAACAGACGGGAACTTCCCGTTGTATTCCAGGTAAGAGTATAACCCTGGAAATCCAGGTGTCCATTGAACGGTTCCGTGTCAGAACCGGTTGATGCACCGGTTCCGGTACTCGTGATATCATTTAAGACAATAAATTTACCGTCTTTATGCTGATTTAAAAGTTTCAGGTCATCGGTTTTTGAGATGGTGTAGATCTTCTCACCCGTCTCAAACTTCACCCGCCCCAGCTGGACCTTATGTCCCTTAACCTCCACCAGAAGGCGGATCTCATAAGTTGTGAAGAGATCGACACTGTAATTAAACACCTGGTCAACCTGCTCGATGGAACCATCTGTGACCGCAAGCTCGTGGTGCTCCGTTACCGGCTCTGCCTCCGCAAGCTCTGCATCTGATACATCCAGTCCCTGTACCTTGCGGTACTCCAGCAGATACTCCGGTTTTTCGTCACCTGTGAAACTCTTTAAAAGATCGCTCTCCGGATCCTTGAAAATAACCCGGATCGCAGCTGTCTGGGCGTTATTCTCCGGCTCTGACAGGTCACGAAGTTCCACCTTACCGCTGATTCCGGCACCGGTTGTAAACTTCAGCCAGTTTTCCTTCGGTAACTCATAGTTCTCTTCTTTCCGGGAATCATCAAAATATTCATTATACTCGGATGCATAAAAACCGATGGTATAACTCATGTTATTGGTCAGGTTCCGGAAAATCATCAGATCTTCATCGGATGTATTATCTGCACTGTAGGTACGGTTTGTCTCTATGATACGGCTGTCTACCAGACGCTCTCCGGCATACAGACGCATATTGATTCTTCCATCTGTCACCGTGCCGTCCGGATCATCTATCCGGAAGTTGTAAAGCTCTGCAAAATCCGAGATAACCAAAAGCTCTCCGCACTGAATCTGTGGAGAATTTTTCAGTGTCTGGAATCCAGCCTTCGTAACAGCTGCACTGACATCGTATTCATCACTGGCCTGGGTTACTGTAGTCTGAATACTTACGTCATACTTGGTTTTTGATTTAAATTTTCCCTTCGGATACCGCACTTCCACGGTGGCATAAGCACAGATTGCATCCCACACACTGGTGCCTTCCGGGTCATTTCCCAGATAATGGAGTACCACCTGGGGAATACCGACCTCCGGGACAGCATCTGTCAGCACATATGCTTCTCCATCCCGGTTCAGCTGTGCAATTTTCTTGTTCATCCATTCAGAGCGGTTCAGCTCCACTTCCCTGCTTCCGGTCTCTGTATTAGAGAGTACCACCTTGATCCGTGACATCAGCTGAATCAGCTGTTCATTGGTATTGCTGGTCAGATGGAACCGTGCAGTCGCAGAGGACGCTGTGATGCTGTCTTCCGGAACTGTAAGCTCATAGGCTGCTTTACCAAGATTTGAGATAGACGCTGTGTAGAAGGTGGTCTGTCCTATCAAAGCATTTTCTGTTGCTGTTGCCGGTTCTGTATCCTTCAGATCGTAGGTTCCATGGATCTCCATACGGAAATTGCGTCCGGATGGAAGATCCCCCAGTATCTCTGTCAGCATATCCTGGCTCAGATCTACTTTTCTGCGAATCTTGGTAGCCGGATCATCACCGACCTGTTCAAACATAGAAAGCTCTGCTCCGGTCTGCGGATCGCAGAGCACGATATATCCGTCCCGAAGATTGATATATTGTTTATCTTCATTCACGATGGAGATACGCATCTGCTGTTTGCCGACTGCATTCGTGATCAGGGAAACCGAAGCGGTCGGTGCCCGGTAACTGGTCCAGGCGCTTCCCTTCTGCTCCTCCGGGTTCGTACACGGAAGTTCATTGCCGAAACGGTCTGTCAGCTTCAGTTCCCAGGTATAATTCGTGCCGGATTTAAGTACTGCATCTGAGTTCCAGGTTGTTTTCTGGCCCATACGAAGGCTTCGGATATCCGTACCTGCCAGCGCAAGTGGTTCATCCGTCACTGCTTTTCCGTCTTTCAGGACCGTCACGCTGCCTCTGGCTATATAAAGCATGTCAGATGGAAGGCTGCTGGTCATCTGCATATTGGGAATCTTAATCTTATCTGCATAGAAATCAACTGCCTGTTCCTTGCTGAAGGTGTAGGATGCCAGATGATTCAGCGAAAGAGTATGAAGCGGAATATCTTCCATGAACTCCTCTGTCTCTTTCACCCCATCTTTATTTAACCAGACAAAGGTACCCTGTACCAGAATACTGGTATCCGGTCTTACGTTCGGAATCTTAATACTGCCTCTTGCTTTAAAGTTCTTTCGGGTGATCAGTTTCTTCTCCTGACCATTCTCTTCTTCGTAAACACGAAGCACCACACGTTTCAGACGCATATCCGGATCCTGGATCTCCAGGTCGCCGTATACATTATATACATCTGCTTTGGCATTTGTGAAAGAAACCACTGGTTTTCGGACATTTCCATGGCTGGAGCCGTTGCCGTCGCTGGTACCGCCGCCTTCTGTGGTATTACCGCTGCTTCCGTGACCACCGTTGGTGCTTCCGCCGCTTTCCGAATCGCCGTGATCACCGCCGCCGGTTCCCATATCATCACCGGTTCCGCCGCCTCCGGAGGTACTGTTATTGTTTCCGCCTCCAGCACTGCTTCCGCCTCCGGCACCGGTTCCCCCCTGGGTACCACCATGATCAAAATCGGAGCTGCCGCCGTTTTCACTGCCGGAATGATCACCGGAATTTGACTCACTGCTTCCATTGCTGGAACCGCTTCCCTGTGTATTACCGGAACCAGAAGAACCAGAACCGCCTCCGCTGCCTCCTCCGGCATTAGGAAAGCTGACTGACTCACCATTTCCCTGGAAGGAATCTCCTTCGTTAGGCTGATTGGCACCTTCTGCATCCAGTTCTTCACTGGAGAAACCGGTATCACTGTCATTTTCTTCTTCCGGTGTATTTTCGAGAAGTTCATCCGTATCTTCAAAGCCGCTGACATCGGTTCCGGAGCCATCCTTTGATGAGTCGTCCCCATCCTCTGTTTCCATCTCTTCTGCTCCATCACCTTCTGACTGTCCGGAACCGGTATGTCTATCGGCTTCGCTGCGGATTCCTTCCTCTGCTGCCATAGTCTCCTCCGGCTTTTCGTCTCTTGCCGCCGGCTCAGAGGGGTCGTGGACTGCACCGATGAGTCTTACGAAGGAATGATAATCGTAAGTATTATCTCGGATCACAACCTTCGCAGATCCAAGATTCTTCAGATCGGAATAAACCAGACGCTCCCCTGCGTATCCATAGGCAGAGAGGTCGTCTTCCCGAAAACAAATGAGCGATCCAAGGCGCAGGGCATGGTCTAGCCCGTTGCTCCGGATCGTAATCGGAACTGTATTCATATACAGACCATTGTTTAACTTTGCAAATATATATGTATCCTCATCCTGGCCTACACCTTCGTCATCAAAGGCCGTACCGTCACTGACAAACAGGCCAGCATAAGGCTCATATTCCATAAAATCATCGGTCATCAGGCTTCCTGTGGCCTGAAAATACCAAATACCGGTACCATCACCGGTATAAAACGGATATTCTCCCTGGATCCGATCTTTCTTCGGGCCCAGATAGAGATTGTTGCCCCGGCGGTATACCGTGTCACCGGCCCGGAACTTCTCCAGGGTAACCGGATCCGGCTCTTTATCACCGTCGGCACCTTTCTGCAGGGTTTTAGCCAGATTGCGGTCACTTACCGCCACCACATCTGTCTGGATCATGCCCAGTACCTGCAGCCGGTATGCGTATGCAAAACACATAACCGATAAAAGAACTGCTATCGCTGCAATGATTCGTTTCAAGGCTCTGCTCCCCCTTACTTCATTTCATTGATTCTTGGAAGCAACTCCGGTTTTGTAAACAGAAGCAGCCAGGTTCCGTTCGGAAGCCACAGCTTGTTGGTTCCAAGATTCACTGATCCTCCATTTTTGAAGGATGCTTTCACTTCTTTTTCATTGATGGATATCAAACGGGCTGAATCTTCACCGTACACATGCAGATTCAGCGTCTGTCCATACTGTACCACTGCAAATGACATGGCCGGCACTTCGATGGAATCATCCTCCCAGTCAATCTCAGCCGGCTCCAGAAAAATATAGGTTCCTTCCCCGTCAAAGAGAAAACCGCCTGCACCTTCCCGGACATCTTTTTGATCTTTAAGTACGACGGAACCGGTGCTGATATCTGCGGTGGAGAAAGTCTCCAGGCGGTACATCGCGGCATTTCCCACATTCATCTGTACCCAGGCATAAGGCACCGGAAGAAGCATCTTATCGTCACTTCCCATATAGAGAGGTCTCGAACTGATGCTCTGGCCACCGGCGTTTTTCAGATATGTAGCATCATCGGTCCGCTGGAATTTGGTTCCTTCCGGATATTCCGTCTGAACCTCTCCCATATAGGTATACAATTTCTCCTCCGCCCGATACGCGCCTGCCTCCCGGTACATAATAAATACCAGGATAATAATCACAATAGGAATCAGAAACAGCAGCTTCTGAAGCTGAATTTTGCCTCCATAATTGATTCTCAACTTTCGATTTCTTTTTTCTTTCACTGCCTGTCACCTCCTGTTTCTGTTCCTTTTTTATAAAACAGCCGTTTTTTCTGGTTCTGTCTTTTCCGGCTTGTTCTCTTTCGCTTTGATCTGCTGTCGCCGTCTGTCTTTTCATCCGCTGTCTGATTGGGTTCATCCGTTCCATTTTCCGGTGTTTCATCTTCTCCGGGTGCATCTTCTTCACGCGGCGGTTTCTCTTCTGCCACCGGCCGGTTCATCGCCCGATCCTTCGCAAGAAGATACATATCGCGAAGGGTAAAGTAAAGCGCATACAGAATGATGAAAACAATCAGAAGTCCCAGAATGATGAAAATCGGAAACTGAAAACGTGTCTCCAGCAGATAGGAATGCAGCAGGTTTTCTGCCATCATCGCTGCAAACAGCAATACACTGTTAAATAAATCGCGAAGCAGCATCTGCATCCGCTTCCAGGCCGTGAACTTTGCCGCCGACAACAGAAGCAGCATCGCCAGATGGCACAGCTGCATATCCACGACAAAGAGGGCACTGGTTGCCGTAAAAAGCAGCCAGAGCCAGGAAGCTGCCAGAAAACAGCACTGTGGCCTTGTCAAGCCAAAGAAAAAACGGTAGATCCACAGGTTTTTTCTCTGCCATCCAAAGTGCTTCGTGCCAAAAAGCAGCGCTATCTCCATCGCCAGCGCCACTATGATCGCTGCGATTAAAAATACACGGAACTGCAGAACTATCTGCATTGCATCATTTAACATACATATCCTCTTCTATCAAAAGTTCGAACTGATTCTGCCGGAATACATAATATCCTTCGATATCATCCAGACTCTCCATAATATCCTTCCCCACGATCTGTACACTGCCTTTTACTTTACCGATGGTGGGCATATAATCCTTCAGAATCAGAATGTTGTAGTCGCGGCTGACGATCCGGACCATAGACACATTTTCATAGGTCTTCATACCGCCGGACAGACTCAGCACACTGGCATGAATCGCCATTTCTTCTTTGTTTTCTTTATTTTCTTCCATGGAATTTACCTATCATATAGAATGCAGCCTCGTCCTCGTCATCGTAGACACCATTCAGGATATCTTCCACATCCTGAAGAACATCCTCGATGGCTACGAACTCACCCGGAATACCAGTGAAGTTCTCCGCTACGAACATCGGCTGGGTAAAGTAGTTTCTCAACATTCTGGAACGATAGAAGATCTCCTTGTCCGCCTGGGACAACTCCTCGATACCCAGAACTGCGATGATCTCCTCCAGTTCCTCATAACGTGCCAGATAACGGATGGACTCCTCCACCAGATGATAGTGGCGCTCGCCCACCTTCTCCGGATCAATGAGAGTTGATGTGGTTGCAAATACGTCAATGGCCGGATAGAGACCTTTCTCTGCCACCTTTCGTGACAGTACTACCTGTCCGTCCAGATGCTGCATGATGGTCTGTACCGCCTCGTCCGTCACATCATCCGCCGGGATATAGATCGCCTAGAAGGATGTGATGGAACCGTGAGGAGTCGAGTTAATACGCTCCTCCACCTCGCTGACGTTCATCTCGATGGTTGCCGGATAACCGTTCTCGATGGGCATACGGTTCATCATGGCACTGATCTCCGAATAAGCCTGTACATAACGGTATATATTGTCGACAAACAGAAGCACATCCTGTTTCTTCTCATCCCGCAGATACTCAGCCAGTGTAAGACCACTGTAGATGGCATGGGAACGGGATGCGGAGTTGTCACCCATCTGTCCAAATACCATGGCCATCTTATCCAGAAGTCCTGCCTCTGTCATCTCGTCATACAGCTCACGGCCCTCACGGGAACGCTCACCGACACCGATAAAGACAGAGTTGGAACCCAGTCCCTGGTATACGTTATGGATCAGCTCTTTAATCAATACGGTTTTGCCGACACCGGCACCGCCCAGAAGACCCATCTTAAAGCCCTTTCTCATAGGTGCAAAGAAATCCAGCACCTTGATGCCGGTCCAGAGGATCTCTCCATTGGCATCGATCTGGGACAGGCTGGGGCTTGACTGGTATACATTCTTCTGACAGATACTGTCAAGAGGCTGCTCATCAATCATGCCGCCGTAGGGGTTAAATACACGTCCTAAGATCTGGTCGGAATACTCCATCGTCAGACCATGCTCTGCTTTCTCTACTTCCATGCCGCGCTTTAAGCCTTTTGTACTCTCAAAAGGAATCGCATTTACCACGCTTCCAGCCACGTCACAGACCTCAAAATGGCGTCTTTCCCCGTCTACTGTCGTGTAGAGCATATCACGCTCTGCCACGCCGGTGCCGTCCGTGAGAATCTCTACTCCCAGCTCCGACACGGAAATGATTTTTCCTATCATGACTCTCCTCCTACTTATACGCCCGGTTCTTGACGTAGTTATCTATGATTTTCTCGAATTCCTTGTTGTTCTTCTCACGGCGATCTGCCCGGACCTTCTCCTCCTCGATCTCATCGATCTTCTTTAAGGATTCCGTGGTTGTATTCTGACGCAGCACGTTTTCCGCTGCACGTCCGCTTACCACCGCCAGCATCACTTCGTAGTTTACATAAGATGCCGTCAGGTCTGCCAGCAGGTTACCTGCATCTTCTTCCATCGCAAAGTCATCGTAATATCCGTCTTCCTCACTGGTTTCAACCGGATAGATACGCTCCGTTTTAAAATAAATCGTCGTCGTATTCACATATTCATTGTATATGATGTTGATCTCCGAACATTTTCGTCCCCGGATCCCCTCGCCCAGAAGTTCCTTCAATTTATCAAACCGGTACTCCAATTCCGCGCAGGTAGAGGAAAACAGGATATTTTCCTTATCCCGGCAGTGAAGCTTGCGTCCGATCAGAATCTTCTTGTTCTCATGATCCTTGGAAATCTTTTCATTGACCAGCGAGTTGTAGTTGTTGCAGAAGCCAAAATCACTGCCCAGATAGATATTCCAGACCGGGGCAGAGGGATCCGGCTGCAGCAGCTTCTTGTCCAGAATCAGGTTCCGGTTATAGAGAATGGAAGCCATCATCTGCTGAAGCTGCTTCTGCATCATACGGTATTTGTCTGCCTTGCGCTTTGCGTTGTCCACGCGGATCAGTGCATGGAAATTCATAACTTTTACGATATTTCTTATGCTCATATCAGCCTCCCAGGATCTGACTGAATTTCGTGAGGAACTCTTCCGGCGCCTGGGGTGCAAATTTCTGCTAGTTCAATCCTTTCAGAATCTCTGCGCCTCGTTTCAGACGGTCGCGCATCTCCTGACTCATCTCATCCATATTCGCCATCTCATAGACCTCACGGGTCTCCAGATAACTTAAAAGTTCCCGGCGCACTCTGGCACCCAGCTTTTTAACCGGTGCATCCTGAACTGCTCCGCCCAGACGTGATACGGAAAGTCCGTACTGGATCGCCGGTTTCTGTCCTTTATCGAAATTCTTTCTGGACAGAACGATCTGACCGTCTGTGATGGAGATAATATTCGTCGGGATATATCCGGTGATATCTCCGCCCTTGGTCTCAACAATGGGAAGAATGGTGATGGAACCGCCGGTTCTGTGCTGGCATCCTCGCTCCAGAAGTCTGGAATGGATGTAGAAAACATCCGGCGGATATGCCTCACGGCCCGGAACCATACCGGCAAGCAGGGAGATCTCGCGGTGTACCGTTGCATGACGCTTCAGGTCATCGATCACCAGAAGGACATCCCGGCCCTCCATCATATAATTCTCAGCGATGGTAGCTGCCACATAAGGTGTCAGGAACAGCACCGGTGGCATCTCATCATTGAAAGCTGCCATGATGATGGTATGTTCCATGGCTCCGCGGGCCATCAGGTTCTGGTATACTTCTTTCACATTTTTCTTGGTCTTGCCGATGGCCACGTAGATACAGAGGACATTCTTGTCCTTCTGGTTCACGATGGCATCCAGTGCGATCTGGGTCTTGCCGGTCTTTTTGTCTCCGATGATCAGCTGTCTCTGTCCTTTACCGATGGGATAGCACAGGTCGATGCCAGCGATACCGGTCAGAAGCGGACGTTTTACAGTACCGCGCTCCATGATCGGAATCGGTTTTTTCTCGATCTCGATGGGAGCTGCATCTTCAAACACAGCATCCTGCAGACATTCTGTACCAAATATATCGATGATATGTCCAACGGAGGACGGTGAATACATCGCCTTGAATTCTTCTCCGGTGGCTGTCACCACATCTCCTACATAGATCGGTGCCCCGCGGCGTACCACGGAGATCTTCACGCTGCCGCGTCCGATGGAATTAACATATCCCTCGGAATGTCCACCGATGATGACACGCTCCATAAAAGCCACATCTTCCAGTCCGTCTGCTTCCAGAATATACTCTTTTACAGTCGTGATACGGCCCGCGCTGTACACGTTGCCGCCGTTCTGGATCGCGGCGATCTTTTTACCTATCATTTCTTCCATATAATTTGCCATAATGTTATCTTATGCCCTCCTATAGGCTGTAATCGTACATCTTACCGGACTGCAGGACGCGCACGCCCTCGCAGATATTCTCTTCTTCATAAACCGCATGAGCACCCTGGGGAGCTTCTGCTGCATTGGCCATATAAAGCACGGGTTCCGGATTGTTCAGGAAACTCTCACCGCGGATCCACTCCCGGAATGCGATGATATCCATCCCTTTGCCCTGATCTAAGAACTTCTGAAGCACGGTCTGTTCCCGCACATCCAGAACCGAACGGAGCACTTCCTCCTGATCCGATGGTTTCAGGCCGGTCAGTGTAAATACGATATTAAAGGTAAGCTTATCGTTCAGCTGCTTTAATAAGGTGCTGTATGCCGCCATCTCCGGATCCGGGGCAGCCGCCTGTGCCACTGCCTTAAGAACAGCCTCTGTATCCGGACAGAAATTGTGGCGGATACTGCGGTAGTTCTTGGCAAAATCCCGGCTTCTCAAGGGAGCCGCCGGAATATCCGACATGGACGCGGCCGCCTTCACCGAAGGCGCTGCCGCCTCCTGTTTCGGTTCATCGTCCGTTTTCCGGAGAATGTTGCGGTTGAATTTGTCGTACTCATCCTGAACTTTCTTCAGTTTTTTCGCTTTTTCTTCATAAAGTTCATCAAATACTTCCATTTCTTTCAGAAATGTCTTCCGCACCTGTCCCGACACATCCTCTGCGGTGGTGTTAATCAGAAAGAAGAAGAGGAGGATCACTGCCAGCATAATCAAAAATACGGCACCAAATACCAATATATATTGCATGGTCTCCTCCGATCCTTTACATCGTCAGCGGGTTAAAGAATAAAAGCAGAAATACAAAACCGAATAAAAGCAGTGTCAGTACCGTCAGTACAACTGCCACGATCATAATGCCCTGGACAACGTCGCTCTTGGTCTCCGGGTTTCTGCCAATTGCCTCAGCTGCCTTAGAACCCATGATTCCAAGGCCAATGCCGATACCTAAGAATGCCAGGCCCAGCATCCAGCCGATTGATGAAAGCGTAGCCGCTAAAATAGTCTCCATCTTTTTTTCCTCTTTTCTTCTTTTTTATGTATTATTCTACCGGTGAACCTTCGTCTCCGGCTTCCTCTGCCTGTCCCTCTGCTCCGTCATTCGAACTGTCGTCGGAGCTGTCATCCGAAGTTCCTTCTGACCGGCTGCTTTCGCTCTGGCTGGAACCGGAAGAATCACTGCTCTCCTCACGTTTCTCTGTATGTGCCGGTGCATGCTGAACTGTACTGCTTCCGCTACCGGTCGTATCACTGCCAGTGCTTCCACCCGCACTGCTTCCGCCAGTGCTTCCACCCGCACTGCTTCCGCCGGTACTGCCACCTGCATTGCTTCCGCCGGTGCTTCCACCCGCACTGCTTCCGCCGGTGCTGCCACCTGCACTGCTTCCACCGGATGAATCATCATCTTCAAAGAAGGAGTCCAGATCCAGTACTGCAGTCGTCGATTTCAGGGTCGTCCAGCTGGTACCATTGTCCGATACCTGGAAGTTAAGACGTATCTTCTTCGTGGTCGAATCCAGCCCAACCGTACTGATCGTTCCTGCATAGCCTTCCTTCGCATCGTCCACACTGAATATATCTTCCATATCGGTATGGTTGTGAATCACTACGCGGGTGAAGGATGTCACATAATCTTCATCCAACTGAACACTGTAGCAGACATCATCCGAATTGACCTGTGTAATATAGAAAGAAATACTCACATCTTCGGTAGTTGCTCGAACCACATCCATCGATCGAAATTCTCCGTCCTCTTCCTCATCATAGTAACCAATGGTTACGGTATATCTTTTTCCAGCCGTCAGCTGATCAAAGGTTACTTCCTCATCATCCGGGCCAACTCTCTTAATAATCTCTTTTCCCGAACCGCTGCTTGGCTTTACGCGGACTTCGATCTCACCGTAATTGCCGAATGTATCGTTGATGCGGAAGTGTACAACCAGCTTGTTGGAGCTTTTATCGATGCTCTTGATATACATGCCCATTCGTCCGGTGATGTTCTGACTCTGACTGCTTCCGTTGATGGAACCGCCGTTTCCTCCGGCTCCGCCTGCTCCACCGGCTCCGCCGTCTCCACCGCTTCCGCCGTCTCCGCCGTTTCCACCGCTTCCGCCGCTTCCGCCGCTTCCGCCTGCGCCTCCGTATCCGCCGATACCACCCTGGCCGCCGGCTCCGCCGATACCACCGGTACCGCCACGGCCACCGATTCCTCCGGCTCCGCCTTTACCACCTGCACCGCCGTTTCCTCCACGGATGGTGTAAGCATACTTCTTGCGTCCCAGATTAAAGGGATCCTCCACTACGTTCAATGCTGACATAACCGACTGCAGATCCACCACATTTTCACCTAAAGCCAAGGTTTCCTCTGCTATGTTGTACTGAAAATCACCTTCATTCAGAATCATTTCGTCCATCGATGTGACATTCATGACATCATTCATCATATGGGCATTGCCGGCTTTATCTGCAATGATGTACAGGAAGCCATCCGCCGTCACTTTTCCGCTGGCATCATGGATGTCATCCCCAACCAGAACATATTTCCGGTCGGAAAGCTTGATAAAACCACTCTCCGTCAGGGGAATTTCTTCAAAATTTGATAGCTTAACAACCGTTCCGTCTTCCTTGAACTGCCAGCCGCCGCCGAACACTTTCAGCGAACCGCTTTGGGGCTCATAAGCGACTGTCTTCTTTCCAAGGTCGTACTTTTCTCCTCCGTCTACCTTCAGGTTCCAGTTTCCATTCAGTTCCCGGTGAACTTCACCGTTCCCTTCCAGATTGATCCGGCTGTAGGCATTGTCGTAAACCAGGGAACCTATCTCCATGGCATACTGATCGCTGACGGTGCCGGCAGCGCGGACTACCGCACCGCCCATGCCGCCCATACCAGCAAGCACAACGCCACTGAAGATTCCAAAGGATTTCTTCACTTTGCTGCTTAATTTTCGTGCCACTGTTTTCTACCTCCTGGTTTGATTAATATGGGATCGCATCCGAGTATGTCTTGATCAGTTTGTTGTCATCTGTAAACAGCTGTATCGTGATTCCCCAAAGTTTTCCATCCTTCTTAAGTCCGGTCGGAATCGTGATCAGGTCGAACTGTCCGGATTGTCCGCTGTTGTATGTGGTAAACAGTGACTTCGTGCCTTCTCTTCTAAGCTCACCGGAGATCTGACTCTCCTGAACGTCACTGTTGGACCACGGCATCAGGGAATACTCGATTTTCGCTACCTTCTCCAGACCGTAGCTCTTTGCCAGAGACAGAGTCAGGCTTCCGCCGTCTAAGGAGATGTTCTCCTGTCCCAGGGAACCGCCCCAGGACTCCAGCCCCTTCTGTGTGCTGCTGGTTATGAGATACTTCTGTTGATCTGTTACTGACATCTTTTCAAATTCTGTCTTTGTCAGAGCTGTCTTTCCACCTTCGTTCTTCTGGTCTACTGCCGCAAAGATGCCGACTTCCCATCCTTTATTCAACTCATCTGCTGTTGATACAATCTGAGTTGCGGAACTATTGTTAACCGGATAATTCGCCTTATATGTCCACCCATTATTCGTTCCTGCTTCGCGGTACGCAATCAGATATTCAGCATTGGCTGCTGTATCGGATACAACCACCCGGTTCGGGTCGGAGAGACTCACGTCGGCCCAGAGTGTATTACCGTTGGTGATACGGAAAGATACGTTGCCAGTCGGTTTACGCAGCTCCGGCCAGTTGATCTGAATGTACTCCGGTTCTTTCGCAACCGACTTGCCACTTCCGTCTACTGCATTCACAACCAGAACATAATCGTATCCCGGTGTCATAAGATTGCTTCCCGGTGCCAGATTCAGTTCCTCTGTCATATCACCTCTAAGACTCCAGGTAATTGCTCCCTTCTTCCAGGTCTTTGACTGGTCATCATAGGTATATCCAAGAAGCTTGCTCATGACCTCTTCGTGGTCTGCCACCTCTGTGTAGTTAGTATAGGACGGATTTTCTGCCTGTGTCCCCTCACCCAGCGGATACCGACGCAGGGTATATCTAAGATTATATCCATTGACACGATCCAGTTTGTAGCGGACAGTTACATTCTTCTTCTGATAAGTCTCATAGTTGATAATATTGGCTTCTCCATCTGAGATGGTGATGCTGTCAATGGTTTTGAACATGTAGTTAGCACGCTTATTTACTGTCTGTCCAAGCATCACCGTCGGCTTATTCTGGCCCTCTGACCAGGTATAACATACCAGCATATAATTTGTATCCTTATGCAGAAGTCCGTCTTTTATATACAGCTCCGGCATCTTGGTTTCATCCAGTTTATAGTAACTTTGATCCTTCGTGAGCGGAAGCGCCCGTTCCCATACTGGTGTCTTGTTATCGACAGGTGTATCGATCGTCTCGCCCACGTTCATCTCGTACAACTTCAACCAGATGTATTTCGTCGTTCCGTCTGCTATTACCTTTTCACCGTTATTTTTTTCACCAAGAAGAGTTTCAGCCGCTGGCGGAGCAATCAATGCATAGCTTCCGGTGGTAAGTTCGATGTTAGCCGCTGTAATACCCGGACTGATTGTCATATAGGTGATAGAAGGCTGCAGAGTACCAACCGTAATGGTGGGACCAACAGATCCGTTCGGTCCGGTCATCTGATTAACAGGTACCAATGAATCACTGGATACAAGCTCACAGAATGCCATACTATAGCCGGTTCCGCTCTTCTGATCCTCTGTCTCCAGCCACTCCGCACCAGTTTTTCCGTAATACAGGTTCATGGTGTGCCAGAGGTCATTAACAGAACTATAGCTTAGTCTCTGGCTCTGCAGACGCAGTTTTCGATCTGCCTTCGGATCCGCTGTCTCCGTAACATTCTCCTGCACCTTGTATTCACCCTGAGTCAGGTAAGGATTATTCATGACCTTATACTCGTACTTCTCTCCCTGGGTGCTGGAACTATAGTAATAGCTGTTCATAAAGTTGCTGCCATCTATTATCTTTGCTGCATAAACTTTATTCGGATCAAAGCTGTCCGGAAGTCCATACCTGCCATCTGCATACTTTGCCTTCACCTTAAAGGAATAGGTTCCAGCGAGGCTTTCATCACCCTGACGGGCATCGGTCAGGTCAACCGTTACTGTTCGGCTGTTTCCATTCAATCCATTTAACGATTTATCCCAGGCATATACCCTTTTTGGGGTTCCACTGTCCTCCTTATACATCTCGATCCCTAAAGCAACGATCCGGCTCAGCATGGTTGTATTGCCGCTCAGCGTGAAGGTAACCTCGTTGCTGGATTCCGGGAAGGAACCGGAGATCTTCACATTTCCGTCTCCATACGGATCCGTCAGATTCAATTCCGCCGGCGGCAGGTATTCATGGGATGCCAGGAATTGTCCGCTGGCAGTAGTCTTATCCGTTTCCTTCTCGTCATAATACTTCTGATACATCTTGAACTGATAACGGTTCTGGGCAGATTTAACAGGAACCGTAAGCTGGTAGCTGTCGTTTCCACGATCCTGAATCTCTGCCTCTCTCGGAACACCATCCTTGAAAATCAGTCGAAGTCCATCCTTGTATTTTGCAGTGGTCTGATCGGAGTCTTCCCCTTCGAATGTTTTGTCCCAGGTATGATCCACATCCTTCAGGACATTCATCTGCCAGATTGTCTTATAGGGATTGGCATCCGTTCCATCTCCTATGGTGTCTTTCAGATACATCGATACGCTGGTGCTCTGGCGGGGTGCCCCTACCGAAAGGGAACTCAGCATACCGATACCGCCCACGATCTGCTGCTTATACTCATCCGGATAGAGGATACTGGTATTCTCTACCTGCATACGTACCTTAAAACCAAAGGTATAGTGGTATCCGCGTTTCATTCCGCCTGTCTGACCACCAGTAAATACGGTCTGATAACCATCCATGGGCATCTCGTAAGGCTGATCCGTCGACTTCATATCGACATTTTTAATATATTTACGATCATCCGAATCAAGGTCTGATGCTCCAGCCGGTGCCGTATCCGGAGCTTCAAGGAAGAGCACCTGCAGGGCCGGCATACCGGCGCCCTCGGATACCTTCAGCGGATATGCGAAATCATAATGATCTCCATCGTCCCAGTTAACCGGATCCGACGCATTGGAGTTCGCCGGGTCAAACTTATCCAATTCGGATGTCTTGAATCCAAAGTAACGGATCGCACGTGCATAACCATTGTCGTTGTTCAGGCGTGCCTGAATCCGGTAACCTACCACCGTGTCATCATCCAGATTCTCCAGCTGGTTTGCAATACTCTGATAAGTACTGTTGTCTCTCAGATCCTTAGCCTTGATCGTCGTTGTAGCGATGGCATCATTGACCGGCTGCGGAAGAGATGGCAGGGCGTTGCTGATGGGAAGCTGCACACCGCCCAGTACAAAGGGAAGTTCGTTCTTAAATCCAGACAGGTTCTCACCTTTTCCGTCCTCTGCGGCACCGTTCTTATAAAAGGATGCCGTATAGTCGTATGCTGCACGGACCTCCAGATAATAGGAGTCCGCCGTCAGGGCATTGTTAGCAAGATGGAAGTTCTCATTGGTGATCACATACTGCTTTGTCGCATCCGTTTCATTCAAGTATTCATCTGAGATGGAACTTTTATTGTGTAACGGGTTTGTATCATCCAGAGTGAAACTTCCCACAAAGAGTCCCTTGTTGTTGGTTCCCTGATACAGGCAGAATTCCAACTGGTCCAACACATCTGTTTCGACATTGGATTTTCCATCTTCTGTCGTCATCTCCATGCGGGCTGTAAAGCTTGCATTGATATTATCTCCCACACGAACCAGGTTGATGGTGGCAGCCTCATCTTTATAGGAGGTTGTGGATGCCACATAATCACCCAGGTATACGTTGGTAAATCTCTTCGAATCTGTCGGATCCTTTGCAAATCCGGTTGCGAAGATCCGG
>ULUD01025586.1_pt1 | contig 17775 bp, 27 predicted proteins | sample 1958191 | NCBI WGS metagenome assembly ULUD01 (sample SAMEA4835751, study PRJEB28245) | human gut metagenome | biome: gut microbiome; material: fecal sample | place: Denmark | collected 2008 | reverse complement strand
GGGTAAGAACGAGGATAAGTCGCAACTAACCCCACTTTAATACATTAAAGCATTAAAGTATTCTTGTTCATATTTAGTTAATAATTTGTTAATATATCGTTTACAATTTGTTCACAAAATATTCATATGGTGTTCATAAATAGGGAGTATATTATAATCAGAAAAAAGGAAAGAGAGGTAAAGCAAATGGAAACAAAAATTCACGAATACGTTTACAGCGAACGCGAAAACTACATAACGGGCAAAGAGTTGTTAGAAATGTCCGGTGCTAAAATTTGGGCAGAAACCGAAAGCGAAACCATTTATACAATGGATGATGCAATATATATTATAGAATGGAGGAAAACAAAATGAAAACACAGACAACGAAAAAGGCAATTATGAACGCATATCGCAACGTGATTAAAGTCGGCTATTGCGACATGCAAGACGCTCTAAAATGGCGCCAACCGAATTTCTATACCGTTGGCGTATATGGTTGGAATTCCGATGTATATGTGATTGACTATGATACCGTAATCGTAACCGGGTATAGACCTTTCGGGAATATAGAGTTGCCACGCAGTATTATTGACGCGTTGAACTACTGCGCAGACTGTGCACGGGCTCATTCGGATTATAACACATTGCAAAAAGTTTTAGCAAACAACTTAGTCGCGTTAGCTCAAGCGATTGAATTTGAAAGCGAAAATGCTATACTTGACACATCGAGTAAAAATATTAGGGTAAGAATAAAATAAATAATTAGGCAAAGAGAGAAAAAACATGGATAGAGTTCATTATAGAAAGATTTTAAATCATATATACGAAGTACAAAAAATAATATACGAAATGAAGAAATGCGAACGCACATATTGTAAATCTTGCAAAGCTTGTGATTATAGCAAAACTTGTGAAGCACTAACAAAATTGCTTAGCGCTATAACGCATGAAGCCTAAAGATGGGGCACAAGAAGACATAACATTCACAAATTATCAACAAATAGTTCATATGGTGTTCACAAACGTCGAGTATACTATAATCAGAAAAAAGGAAAGAGAGGAAAATCAAATGAAAACAAAAATGAAAAAGCAAAATGTTAAAATCGAATTCGACGGCAAACTTTATGACCGTGACCTAATCGTTAGCTACATGCGGGACGATTTACGCGAGAAGTTGCACAGCGAGTGGACAGACGAAAAAGGTGGCGAACAGGAATTCTTTGAGGCATACTGTGAACTGCTTCGCAACGAAACCGGGGAAGAATTTGAAATCTAAGTCGAAACGGGCACAAACGCCCGTCTGCAACGGTCGGCGGCGTTGCACTGATGATGATACGCCAGAAAGGAAAATGCAAAATGAAAACACAGACAACGAAAAAGGCAATTATTGGCGCGTTTGAAAACGTGATTAAAGTTGGCTATTGCGACATGCAAGACGCTTTAAAATGGCGCGAACCTAATTTTTACACCGCGGGTATATACGGCTGGAACGCTGATGTTTATGTGATCAACAGCAACACCGTAATTGTAACCGGCTACAGACCGTTTGGAAACGTGGAACTCCCACGTGAAGCCATTGACACGCTTAACAAATGTGCGGAAAGTATAACGCGGTATCTTGAGTACCACAGCGCAAAAACCTGTTTGAGCAATAATCTTGATGAGTTAGCTATTGCAATAGAATACGACTCTGATAATTATGTTTTCGCAAGCGCGGACGAAAATTTTGTAATCAAAAGAAAGTGAAAATGTTCACAAACATAAAGTATACTATAATCAGAAAAAAGTAAAGGAAGTAAAACAAATGAAAACCATTAAAGACTACAACGGAAACAAGATTGACTTTGAAGCAGCTGTAATGCTGATGGATGATGAAATCAGAGAACATATTCACGCCGAAGGCATTGAAGACGAACAGGAATTTTACAACGCGTATTGCGAAAAGCATTACGAGAAGTACAACGAAGAATTTGAAATCTAAGTCGAAACGCTCTAACGCCCGTCTGCAACGGTTGGCGGCGTTGCACTGATGATGACACGCCGGAAAGAGGGTGAAACCATGAACCCAAACTGGGCAGACCTATTCAAAGCAAACCTTGTAAAGCCCGCATGGGCAGACAACGCCAATGAAACCGAAATACCGTTTGTAGTGCATGCAATAGATAATTGTATAGGCACAAATTGGAGAAAGGACGGAAACAACGATGAACAGCTATTTGGTAACAGTAACCGTAGCAGACCCGGACACAGGCAAGTATAGCATTGAAATACCTGTACAAGCAAAGACGGCAGCACAAGCAAAACGCATAGCGCATAAAGCCGCAATGCAGATGGGCGCTTGCTATATCACAGATTTAACAGCAGAAAGGCGGTACGACGATGAGGGTTGAGCGAAACCGAGATGTAGAACGCGACATCGCGTATTTGTTAAAGGCGTTAGACACCGTGTACGAGACATGTTGTGAGAAATACGGTGAAAACTGCTATAAATGCCCGTTAGGCAGTTTAGGCGTGCTTCAAACGCAGACATGTCACGAACTTGGCAAACTGAAAAGCCGTTTGGAATTGGTGTATAAGGTGGTGGAAACGTTATGATTATAGTTTTATGCTTGAGCATAATAGCAGGTACGCTACTTTGCGGTCTTGCTCAGCTGCTCGAATGGATTGACCGTACATACAATGATTATAAGCTGCTTAAAACAGTAGAAAGGTGGATGAAGTTATGATAACAATTAGCATCCGATGCTATACTACTGAACAACTGAAAGACCTTGTAGAGGGGTTGTCTTACGCGGTGAATAGAATATTTGACAGCCCTGAATGTAAACAACATACAGATTGCACGACGGACTGTAAAGCATATGCAATATGCCGTGATTTAGGTAGTACAAGACAATACATCTTGAAAAAGATAAAGGAGCGTGAATCACTTGAATTACATCGAGATACGCAAGAAAGTAAATGAAACCACCCCGCGCGGCGCATACCGAAGCGCCGTAAAGCTATACGCAATAGACATTTTAAACAGGTTAGGTGACGCAGAAGCGCCGGACACGTTGTCCGAACTTCACGCCGAACTGCTTGACGGTTGCTTAAACTGGATTGAATACAGCTATTGCGGAAAGGCGCTTGCAGACAGCTACAGCATAGCGGGACGCACTTGCAGTCCTACAACGCTAAAGCGTTTGCACGCAGGGGCAAAGCAACCCGTGGGTTTCGGAACATGGCTTGATTATCAAGCAAGCGCGTTAAAACAAGCCGAAGAGCTGATTATACAAAAATACTGTGAAGTCAAGAACGAACACAAGTAAAACAAGGCTCGAATACCACTACGGTACTCGAGCCTTTGTTACTGTATATTATTTACAACGTCCACTCGCCGGAGTTTGTAGTCCATGCAGGCGGGTTAACCTGCTGTGTAGCGATAGCAGAGAACAGCACGGAGTTATCTGAAACGAAACCTACAGAACCGTTATTTTTGAAAAACAGCTGTGCATTGAGAACAGAATCACCTGTTCCCGGACCGGGAATCCAAAGCAAGCCCGAAATGAGTTTGTCATTGGTAGGAGCGCCGTTATTTGCATCACCGGAAGCGGAAACGTAAGACGTTCGCGGCATCAACTCAAATTTGATACAGTTTTGAGTAGTAGCCCCGAGCAAGGAAGCAATTTGCCGCTTTGCGTCCAGCGACATTGTAAATCGCTCACGCCAGTTACCAGACACGGAAACGGAATTATCCTGCCCAAACACACGGCACACGCCGTAACAGATGATAGCATTATCACCGGCAGAGGGGAATGAAACCATATCTACCATAACTTTTTTATAATACTTTGTACCCGTCATGGTGAATGACTTGTAGTTAAAGTTAGGGTATTTTTTAACCATGTTTTCCAACGCGGTAACACGATTGGTTAAAGAGCTGATATTGGAGTTTATGTTGCTAATCTGTCCGTTAACTTCGTCTTTCCACTGATTATACTGGTTCGTAAAATCAGTTTTCCACGTGTTGAACTCATTATTCGTACTCGATGTGTACGTGTTGAACATCTGATCAATGCGCGTGTTAGCATTGTTTACAAAATCGTTAAACTTTTTGTTTAAATTATTTGTAGTATTTGTAGCGTAGTCGTTAAACCACTGCTGTAAGGTAGTGTTTGTATTATTTTTATACTCTTCGAACCTGTTCCAAAGCTCCTGCGTAAGGTTGTCAAAGTGCTGTTCCATGTGCGCTTCAAACCTTGCGATTTCAGCGTTAACCCAGTCTTGCAGGTCTTTATAGGCTTTGTGCAAAGCGTCAATGTTATCCTGCATCTTCTCGAGTTCCTCAACCATTTTGTTAAGGAACGCCGCAAGTTTGCACAACACTTCATAATAACTTAAACTCTGGTCATAGACAGCGGGAAGAACTTTCTGACACCAAAAGCGCAGGTAAGGAATACCGTCATACTTTTTTAAAATCGGGTCAAAGTTAGCGGGCTTGAAATTGTTATCGTTCGGCATACTTTACCACCTTTCTTTTATTCCCACAAACCGAAGAATAAATCTTCGAGTTCGTGTAATACCATGTTGTCAACACTTTCGTAATTTTTATACATTTTCGTCATTTCGGAGTAATACGCGTCTCCGCTGCTACGACCTGTATAAGTATACTCCGTGTTGCGTTTACCGTCCTGTGTGCTTTGTGCTGTGCCGTCGGTTGATGCTTCGCTTGTTGTCTTTGTCGCATTCGTCAGATACTTGTCCGTGTCTAACCCCTCAATACCACCTTGTGGTGTTTCGTTGAACTTGTTCCAACCTGTGCTTTGACTTTCGCCGTGTGACGTGCCGCTATCAGAAGTGTGCGTAGTATCTTCGCCTACTGTAGTGTGCTTGATATTATCAAACGGGTTTGCAAGTTCCTCTTGCTTATACAGCAGGTTATACTTCGGCATAATCGCGACAAGCCGTTCACGCAAGTGGAGTTTCCATAGCGCATAAGTTTCATACGCTATTTCACGCGTGTAATAGTGTAGCAGGATAAGTTTGCACAGATGTTCACGATAGCTTTCTTTCCAGATAGGAAAATCAAAATCGAAAATGTGTTCATAACCTGCTTGTAAAGCTTTCTCTACGTCACCATAGCCGCTGTGTTCATACTCACCTTGCCAGTTCAGTTCCGGAACAAAACTTTCGCAAATCCAACGGACTTCTGTTGTAAATTTACTCATTGTTTTCTTCCTTTCTTTCCTTTTCTTTGATTTGTTCCTGATACATTACGTCGTCGGCATCTTCCAAAATCAGGCGGTCATCGTAATCTTCCTTGTATTCACACCAAACATCCAAACCAAACAATTTGTTGATTTTTTCGCAAGCTTTTTGCCGCTCATTCAAGCGGTTATATCTTGCCGCGATAGTACCGCCCATGTTGCGCGATACTTCGTCCGTAATCAAGCGTTCTTTTTTCTGCAAGGACGTGTTTGAAATACCAAGATACGTTAAAGCTTCATTGAAAATCTGTGTTTTGATTTCATACAATTTGTCTGCGACATACGGCGCGTCTGTCTTTAACACCGTAAAGTCATTGATAGATAAATTCTTGTCACCGAAAATAAACGGCTGGTTTCCGTCATATTTCATGTACAAGTTTTTCATCGTCAAGCGTTTGCTTTCATCTGCCAAAATCAAAATAGGGGTTTTCTGTGCGTTGATATTTATGTCGATGATTTCATCAATCTTTCCGAGCCTGTCTGCGAATGATACTAACTGCATCAGAGACGGGGTACGGAGATAATTGTTGTAAATCATCACGCCAGTTTCTTGCGTTAACGGGTATCTGTAGTTGTTATACATGCTACGTGCCGTAAACTGTAACGGCTGTCCGTACACGTCATATCCGTTTGTGCTGACGTTTACAGGCAAGGTCATGTACATGTCGAGCGCGTCATCTTTAAAGAACACTGCACGTCCGTTAGACAGTAACGCAAGTTCGAGTGTTCGCACATCACATGTTTCCGGTAGTCCCGTCCAGTCAAACATGGACGCGGAAAGTTCAACAAGCCTTGCAAGGTACAAATCGTTGTTAAGTCTGTTTTCAAAAGCCGTAGACCAGAACATGCGGTCTTGCGTGCCGCCGTAATGCTTTGCCCTCAAACTACTTGCCATGTTTATCACCTCTTTATAATTTTGGTGAATTGTCGAGCTTATAATTGCCAACCTCATCACCGTTAACCCAGAATGTTATTCCGTTGTCATAAATCCGGCAAATCATATCCTCATCATCGCCCGGGCAATTTGCGTTTATCGTGCAGCCCTGCGTTTTGGTGAACGTCCAGTGCTTTCGTACATTACGATTCGGGATTTTTACATGATTGCAAGCATATCCGAAAAAATCAAAATAATCGTCAATCATTTTTGCATATTCCGGCTTTACTTGCATTTGCATAATCGTGAAATCAAGTTTGCCAATGGAAGCATTTAGGTTGTCGCTCTGCACCAGATTGTGTGCGTTCGGTGGAATGTTTTGCATGTCGGCCTGTTTAGCAGCCAAAGAATTTATATCTGTATAAATGCTTGTTAACCCCTGAGTTAGCCCCTGCGCACCTGCGGTAATAACGCCGAGTGGGTTAGCTGTTGCAACTGAGCCTATCATTGACATAGCTGTATTTACGCCGATTCCGACAAGGTTGTTTTCGACTGATGCCAAAATGCTGTTACGGTTTTGCGCCATGTACGCCGCGTAAACGTCACCCGTGAAAGGCACTGGCGGGAACGCCGCGAATGAAGTGCCAACGTCGTAGTTATCGTCTTTATTACGATAATTCGCGGGATAAATCGTCATACAAGGCGCGGTTACGCCGGTAGCGTTAATGATAAATCCCACGGTATCTTTTGTTTTTCCGTCGTTAAACTGGTGTACAAAGTCTTCGGGGCGATACTCATTTATTGTGCCAGTGTTGTTGCTTATCCATATAGAGTTATACGGGTAACACAAAAGTTTTTTGTTTCGTGGGGTGTATCCGTTGATTTTATCCAGCGTAATCTCAAAAGGAACAGCTATTTCAACAACGTCCGTGGGCATTTCGTTCCATTGCCCTGCGCCGATTGAAAAAAGTTTAGGTACAATATACGTTGAAAGTATCGCGCTTTCTTTTCCTGAGTTAACAAAATCACTGATAAGTTCTCGCATTTCTTCCGTTGTGCCTATATAGCCAAACACAGGGCAAAAACGTCCGTAAAGTTTTGTGGGGGGCGTGCTGTCGGAAGAATATGAAGTAGAGGTAACAACTGCGGCGTAACTGTCATTAAAGCCTTGCGACTGTAAAGCGTTTAGAGTTTTTGTACAAACAAGCTCGCCAAACCCAATATTTTCCGCTATCGTGTTCGTGAAATACTCATCCGACGCACTGTGTTCACGCTCTACGAAACAAGCCTGTAAGGTGTAGTCAAAAAACCATGTCTGCATAACATCAAGCGTAAATGTAACCTCGCAAGTGACGTTGTTTACGAACTCAACACTTTCAATAAACGCATAAAACCACTTGTTATTATACGCGGTGTTTTGATACATTAGATAGTTGCAGTTATACAATTCGTCTGCTGAACACTCTACGCGCATCCACCCACGTTTTTCACGCTGATAAGACACGCCCGTAAACATCTTTTTGACGTGCTTGCGAAAATACGCGTACTGTGCGTTTGCGCTATCGAAGTAGATAGTATGTCGGTAGTTGTTGTTTATCGGAATACCCTGTAAAATAAATACAGTGCTGTTTGGAACGATATACATAATATTGTATACTCCTTTAATAAGTCTTAACCCTCCATCGCTGGAGGGTTTGACTTACATTAAATTAGTTTACTGTACGGTAATTACACAAGTACCGCTCTTTGTGGAATCGAACTTAGACGTTGCTTTAATGTTTGCCGTGCCGCTTGCAGTCGGGTCAACCTTAACGACGCCAGACGCAGACACCGTAACGAGAGGATTATCACTCGACCACGTAACGGCCTGCGGTGCAAAGTTGGTTGTTGCAACATTTGCAGTAAGGGTAAGCACCTGACCTGCGGAAACGGTTGCCTGTTCCGGGGACACTGTAACGCCCGTAACAGTCGGAGTGCCCGGGATAAACGCGATAGCGTTCGCGAACGGGGAAACGCTGAACAGCTTCCACACGTGCAGATAATGATTCCAGTAAAGACCCTGTACGTTCTCGAGGTCACGGAACTGCTGGAGCTTATCATAAATCACGAAATAGTCACGGTCAACGAGAATAGCAGGAATTTCGTTGAGTGCTTCGAGTTCGTCCTGGCTGTACTCATAGTAGTTCGGGTCACCCTCAAAGAGTTCACCAAGGCGCTTTACGTCCAGCTTGCCGAAACCATCGACAAGCACGGTATGACCGAGAAGTTCGGCTTCGCTCATGTTGAATGCACGGGCGAGGTTCTTAACGCTCTGGGTTGCGTCGAATGCGGTGTTGATGATAATATACTGATCGTCACGCAGTGTGTGCGTAGTCACGCCCGCAAGGTTGTATTCGTTCGACATAAACAGCAGGTCATTGGACGCTTTACGCATTGCGACGGTTGCATCATCAATGTTACTTGTGTTGATCGTCTGAACGCTAATCTGACCGCGAGAGAGGTTGCGCGCCAGCATATACTTCATGACCTGGAATTCGTCGTTTTCCATGGCGGTGTACAGCTGTTCCGTAATCTTCGAAACGAGATTATACACGCCGTCTTCGGACAGGAACGCAAGACGCAAATCCTGTTCCTCGGTCGTAGTCTTGTAGAACTTCTGGAAGTTCATTACATGGAACGCGGACTGTACGTCCGGGATTTCACGCTTAAAGAGTTCTTTTTCCGCAACCGCCGGGTCATACTGGAACGGTTTAGCCATAGCTACAAACACTTCTTCAACCGTTTCGCCAAAGTCAAGGAAACCTTTTTTAAACATTGCCCACGGGTTAGAGTAGGACTTCGAAGTGATAATGACTTTACCGATACGGTTCACGAGCGCGGACAGGAACTCATTCTGAAGCGCAGGCATGTCCATAATGATTGCGCCAATTTCACGGATGCTGTCTGCGTCCGGGGTCACAACGGGGACATAGTTACGGTAGTTGACAGACGCAGAATTTCGGATTGCGTTCAATACGTCTGCGGAACTGTTTGTCAGGGTTCTTACTTTCGGCTTAGTTGCCATTGAAAATCATCCTTTCTTATTTGAATAAATCGTTGAACGTGATATGTTCTGCACGTTCGGTTGCATCTTCAGGTTCGTCGGGTTTACTTGTTTCCGGCTTCCCCTCAAAGAAACGGCTTGTATATTTCTCACGCCATTCTTTATCTTTCTTAGCTGTTGCTTCTTCCGCCGCAGTCAGTCTGGTGCTAAAATCATTAAACGTGTCCGCAACGTCTTCAGCGATTTCCAACATTCTATCAGGTGTAAAGTCACCTGACGCAAAAATGTCTTTAAACTCATCAAGCGTTTTTACTGCCATTAAATCACTCTCTTTCTGTTATAAAATCCAAGGCACATCATCCATAAAGGCATGGACTTTCGTTTTGATGGTGTTGGTGGTTCTGGCGGTTCCGGTGGTGTCGGCGGGGTATCGGGGTCATATTTTACAAGGTAGTTATACCAATATCTCGCAGCCTTTTCACGGTCTGCACGGGTTTCTTCGGGATATGCCGGACGTTCGTATGTGTCCAGAAAGACGCTTGCAAGGTATTCTGGACTTTTCGTCGATGCCTTAAATTCGGCATAACTCATATTGTACGGACTAACCGGATACCACAAGTTTGTTGCGTTACTCAAAAAATAGCATTGCGCTGTACCGTCGTTTGGACTGCCCATCACATCACTAAAGTGTGGAGCATACCCGGGGGACGACTTTGCAATATCTGCGTCAATATATTTCTGAGGTGGTGTAAATTGTACCAAGCCATAACCAATGTCGTCCTTTCTATAATCCGTTGACGGTAGGGGTTCATCCCAGCCCCACCGCCACGGATTGTACCCGCTCTCCCATTCCATGTTGCCAAGGACAGCAGAGACGGCGTTTAATGTCCACCCAAGTGACTGCACCAAAGCCTTGTAAATCATAATCGCGTTGTCTTTCGCTTCTGAACTCTCACGGGAGTAACCGTACAAGTTTTTTGCGTGCCATGTCGCGTCGGGTAAAGGTGGTTTCGGTTGTGGTGTGTTTGCGTCCCACGTAACGTTGTACGTGCCTACACCGTTCGGTATACGCAAGATGCTTGACGGGTCTTTTCTGTAGGCGATTGTTTGTCCACCGTCCCAGTATTCCCAATGGGTATGTACACCGGTTACGTTACCCGTTTCGCCTTGCGTGCCGATAAACTGACCCTGTGCAATGGTATCACCCTCTGACCAAATCTGTGACGCAAAGTGCGCGGCAAGCCAATACTTGTTTGGTTCAAACTCTACAAGTATCATATTACCCCATGACATGTTTCCGGTTATGGTGCTTCCGTCCCACACCTGCGCCCAAACAACTTTTCCGGCTAACGGGGCATATGCTTTGTGGTTATCATGCACGGTATCAATACCACCATGCTCACCGCCGCCGTCGTAGTACGGGTAGCCCGCACTCTCATATATTGTCTTTTGATCTGTGATACATTGCTTATAGGTTGCCATGTTAAATCAAGCTTTCAATTTCGTTTGCAAGGACTTCAATCTGTTCAAGCTTTGTTCGGATTAAATCCTTGTTGTCACTTTTCTTTTTGTAGCCGTTTAAGCCTTTTGCTTTAATCTGTGACGGGTAATCATAATACGCGTAGTCCGCGTCCACTTTACCCGCGATACCGTTTACGGTATGACTGTTTGTATACTGCCAAATACCCGCGTTTTCGTATTGGCAAACGTCGTTCCACTGGGCACACCAAACGGCGTAGCGGGATAGTTTTGACATGTCGAGCATGTTTGAGAGGTAATACAGAGACGCGTAAATGCCTACCCAGTATCCGTTGCTCTCCACTGTGCTAAGGATTTTAGCCGCAATGTCACTGTATTTTGTTTTGCCAAGACGCTTTGATATTTCGTCTTCTTCGAGGTCAATATACACGGGGTAATCAAACTGTTTACCCTTTAAAGCTTTGATAAAGCTTGCGGCTTCGTCTGCCGCCATGTCTGTGTTTTCGGCGTAACTGTACCAATATGCGCCCACGCCAAGCCCTGCGGCTTTCGCTTTTTTGTAGTATTCTTCAAACCTTGAATCGTACTGTTCCGGGTAACGGTTCGCACTTCCGTAACCTGCTCGGAGTAAAACAAAGTCAATGCCCGAGGCTTTTAGTTTTTCGAAGTCAACCGTGCCTTGATGTTCGGAAATGTCGATGCCTTTTGAAAAGATTTTTACGCCCATTCTATCACCTGAACACTTCCGGGTAAATTTGTATTGCGATTGTGACTAAATTCTATTCCCCTGTATCTTCTGTCCTCAATTGGAGGGATAATATAGCTATCGGCTTTGTTTGTGTGATCATTTTCGATAAACACGGCTAAAACCTGCAAGTCAACCTTTACATTATTTTGACCCGGTGCAACTTGACAAGTCGCTATTACATTATTAGACGCGTCTGACTTGGAAGTAAGCACTATATTCATTGAAGTTGACGTCTCTAAAGGGTTCGTAACGCGAAAAGTCAAGAAACGGGTGTCTGGGGCTATTGTAAAAGCATCGCCAAAATCGGAAAAGTCAATCGTATGTTCTGCTTTCTGTGTTGCGTAACCATAGTGGGATGTAACTTTTTCCAATGCAGTAATCCTGTTGCTGTTATCCCTCACCCGGTACGAAATAAAGCCGAATAACGCGTTATCATAGTTATATGGCGGGGGCATGATTCCAAATGTAAAATCGTGTTGAATGGTACCTCCATTTTCACCGAAAGGCACTTTGCATGACTTTATGCCCGTCGTTCCTCGTGGTAAGGCTAACACCCATCTTTCATAACTATAGGGGTTTTTCCACGGTTGCTGCCGCCCGGAATAAATTTTAACAGGTAAAACTGTCACGCCTTCGTTTGTCTCAAATACAAGGTTAAGACCCTCTAATGATAAACCTGCTATTATCAATTCAACACACGGGATAACGGTTCTTGGTAAATCGTAAACCACGGCTTCCACACCTTCAAGTGGTTCAATCACCGGAACATCTATTCTTTGATTGCACGTTAAAGCAAATGTATCCAATTTTGGTACAATGTTAATAATATATGTCCGCTGAATGCTGTAAATCAGATTGCTATCCGAGATGATAGCTCCCCCACCTTGTGGCATTACTCGTCACCCTCTTTCTCTACGCCCATTTTATCGCAAAGCTTTTGCATCATGAGCGTGTTATTATTGAGCGCGTCTGTTAGCTTCTGGACTTCGTTGCGGTGTGTCTCCTCAAGTTTGTTGATATACCAAAAGCATATCAAGCAAACCGCGATGGGGAAGCCTAAAGAAGAAATAACCTGCACAATAGCGGTTACGTCCATAAAGTATCACTCCTATCTGTTATATTGACCACCTTTTATACTAATAGTATACCACAAGGGTGTTGACTTGTCAATATACTTGTGGTATAATTTAGATAGAAATAATACACGGAGTTGAAATATAATGCCAAAATCGAATTATTACGACGGAACAAAACTATTGTCATTAAAGGATATAAACGGAAAAACACCTGAGGTGTTCATGTGCACCTCTAACCGTAGCGCGGGTAAAACGACCTATTTTAATAGGCTTGTGGTAAACAGGTTTATTAAACGCGGTGCAAAGTTCGCGCTGCTGTATCGTTTTAACTATGAATTAGACGGCTGTGACGAAAAGTTCTTTAAAGATATTAAAGAACTATTCTTCCCCGAATACAACATGACCGCCGCAAAGAAGATGAAAGGTATATATCAAGAGTTATACTTGAATGAAGAACCCTGCGGCTATGCGATTTCTATCAATTCCGCAGACCAATTAAAGCGCAATTCCCATTTATTCAGTGACATTGATAACATTATATTCGATGAGTTTCAATCCGAGCAGAACCACTATTGTGACAAAGAGGTCGAAAAGTTTATCTCTATTCACAATTCTATTGCACGTGGACGTAGTAAACAGTCTCGATATGTTCCTGTGTATATGATTTCTAACCCTGTAACAATACTTAACCCGTATTATGTTGCAATGGATATTTCAACCCGACTTCAAAAAGATACGCATTTCTTGCGTGGTGACGGTTTCGTTCTTGAGCAGGGTTATAACGAAACGGCGGCGAAAGCGTTAAAGTCAAGTGCTTTTAACCGTGCGTTTGGGTCGAGCGATTATATCGCGTACAGCGCCGAGGGTGTGTATTTGCAAGATGACCTCTCATTTGTCGATACTCCGAGCGGGCGCGGAAAGTATGTCGCTACAATACGCTATGCGGGTATTGACTACGGTGTTCGCGAATACCCTGAGTTAGGTATAGTATATTGTGACAAAAGCGTGGATTATCAATACCCACTTAAAATCACAGTGGATACCGCCGACCATAAGCTAAACTATGTTATGGTATCAAGTAACTTTATACTCATTCAAAAGCTGCGGTATTACTTCGAGCACGGTTGTATGCGGTTTAAAGACCTGCAAGCGAAAGAAGCAATACTAAAAGCTCTTTCATTCTAATTTGTATTCTGCGTTCGTTCTGCACATCGACCTGCACGGGTGACACGGTTGAAAGACGCCGCCGTGACAAGGCTATGAACGGTCAATTCCTTTGTGTAGACGTGCGTTTAAGAATAACAAAATCCCTTAGAGTTTTCACGCTCTAAGGGATTTTACTTTCAGTGCATTTCAAATGTCGTGTCAGCTAAGATAACACCACCTTTAATGCGCTTTTGAGAAAGCTTACCCGGTATCATAATGCCGGGTACAAAATCAGATATGCTACGAGGTTCACGGATAAATTCAAGTTCTTCAGGCGTGTAGTTTTCTGGATTATTCTCTGTGTCGTAGTCCTGCTCTACGGAATGTATAAACAGTTGTTTAACGGTTTTGTTTGCACCCGCGCATGTCACTATATAATGCGGGGTTTCAATCGGTTCGCCGTCTTCATGTGTCACGTGCTCAATGTAGGTTTTCTGACGTGTGAAAAATCCAACGTCCCAGTTTGTTTCATTCTTCCAGCAACAATAATTCCGGGGATGCAGCTGCACGCCTTTGATCTTGTCTAACGGTAAATCGAGGTGCAAGCTGTCCGTGTCCGCGTATATAAATCCGGGTTTATCGACACCGTAGTAATTCTGCTGTGCGGCAGTAATTGTAAAGTTTCGTGCGTAACTGGTAATAGCCGCGCCACATGCAATGTAACCCGGTGTTTTTTCGTTTTCCGCTACGGTAAAAAAGCCTACTACGCCGTTAGGTTTTAGCATAGCAACCTTGTACGAACTGATTGTAGATGCCGCTTGTTTTCCGTATAAGTTGTTACTGTATAGTTTCGCTACTGTTCTAATACCCTTGTTTGGAGCGTTAATTTTCATTTCACGATATTTGTTTAAGTATTTGTCATAGATGCCTTGTTGTGCTTCAAAATAACAGCCGTCCAATATTTCAGGGTCTATTATAATGTAATGCTTTTTAAACAGTTCGTAATCTGTCATAGTCATTGTCATGGTGACATATGTGTCGTGCTTCTTTCCGCATTGATCTACCCATTCAGACACATAGCGCTTTTGGTTTTCGTCCCATACATCAGACGTAGTTAAGCTTTCATTTTGTCTGTAATGAAGATTTTTCTTGAGTTGAATAAAAGGTAGATACCCGACCTTTAGTCTAAACCGACAACGTAAACGCACATAGTAATACAGACCTACTAAAGGGTTATGTAACTTTAATCGTTCCTGTCGTTCCGCTTCTACTGCCTTTAAACCCTCTGCTCCACTGAAAAAAGTGGGTTTACCAATGGGGTAATAGTTGCCACTATCACTGTGCATCATGGACGGGTATAGGGAGTTCACGTCAAGCGTCAATCCGTTTTTATGTACCTTGCATTGTTTACCCTGTACGACATGACACCACCCGCCACGGTATGCCTTGCGTATGTATTCGTCTGCATTTGTAGCGCCGTAGCGTTCGGGGTCTATCGGAATATCATAGAGGTTCGGGAACATGTCTTGATAAACAAAACGGTTATAGCCAGACTTAAACTCACTCATGCAACACGCGCCGATTGTAAGTTTTTTGTGACCGTCTGCAAACATAAATTCGATAGCTTCCTTAACAACAAGCACGTCATTCTTGATATAGTGTTCTTCATCAGGGGTAATGTTGTACCCTGCATGGCGTTCACCTTTGTATTCAATCGTGCTCTTTCTGTGTTTGGTGTTAAAGCTTTTGCCCATGTCTGCGACGGAAAGGGGGATAAGTTTGTAGCTGTCACGAAACTCTATAAGGCTTCTACGTGTTTTAACGGTCATTGTATACCATTGACCCATGTCGGATATGCTATACTTAAAAGTGTTAGGTTGCATGTCGGTTGTTTCGTAAAACTTAGTGTGTTCAACTTTGCCATCGGGTGTGTAGGTTGCTTGTGCGTAGTCATCGCGCTTCAATAAATAATCGAGAATGTAAGAAAAGTCAAAAGCGCCATTGTGAAAGTACACAATGTTTTTGCCTTTTAACTGCTCTACCCATTCCCAGTATTTATCTATTGAGTTTACAACAAGTACATCTTCTGTATGTATTTTAACACATGCCGCCGCCCAGACTTCCGTGTCGGTTTGCCCGTCGTATACGCTTGTCTCAAAATCACATACGTAATAATTCATGCTTGTACGTCTCCAAACGCTTCATTTAGTTTCATCATTTCTTCGACACCTGCTTCGCGGTGTTCGTAAAAATTTCCTAACCAACGTCCCGCCGCGTTAACGTCGTTCGCTTCTTGTGACGTTAATGTCCCGGCGGCAACACCGATTTCATTCAACATATACGCGAATACAGTGTCACCCTCATTTTTGCCATAACGGTTTTGCAGGTGGTTACGTTCTTCGCGTAAATTATCCAATATGTATTCCATGCCCGCGTGTTTCTTCTTGTCTGTTACCCATCGTGCATTAGCTTCAACAAAATTCGAAAACGCAAGGTCAGCTTCGTTTATATTCGCTAAAGGTGCTTTGTTAAGTGAAATAATTATATTACTTTCAACACCTGCTGAACTTGTAGCCGTAAATTGCGTAAACCCTAACTTGTTAAACTGCGCTCTTGCACCTTTGGGTATGTCGGCAAACGGAATAGCTTCACCATTCTGTGCTTCTGCGTATAGCACGTTGTCCGTAATGTCTTTCAATTCTTGCTTTAATTTATCGAGCATTTTCTTTGTTATTCTTTCGGGACGTTCAAAAGCGCTAAATAAATCTTTAGCATTGTACTGTGATTTGTAGCCTTTTCTTAAATAACTATTAAAACGTTGCCTTGCATTTGTAAGTAAACGTTTATATTCTGCTTGATTAGGTGTAAGTTTTTTAGATGATTTTTTAGCCATGTTTTTACCCTCTTTTCTATTGACAAAATAATACCATTGTGGTATAATAAAGTGTAAAGATAAAAAGAACCGATGACGAATTTTTTTTTTCGTCATCGGTTCAATCGGGAGGTTTACCGCCATATCAGCGGCAGTTAAGGAAAGGAGAAATCTTATTGTTTATTTGATGCAGTCTACGAGTTCCGCGTTTTCGATAAAGTCTTTGACAGACATTTCGTAGCGGTTTTCTTCGATAGACTCAATGTTAACGAGAGTTACGACACGCCCCGTGTCTTTGTTGTCGTTGTCACGATGCAACTTTTTAGTCAGCGCGTAAAGCGTGGGAGCACCTTCACACATGTCTGTAAAGTGATAGTCAACACCGTTTTCGTTTACGGTATATGTGTATGTCGTAGTCTGAATGGTTTTACGAATGTATTTCATGTTAGTTACCTGCCTTTGCTACAGGGCGGCAACCGAGGAAGTTACGACCCTTGTAATTCTGAGACGGTTTCGCAAAACACTCAATCTCCATGCCGTCGGATTCGTCGAACGTGCCCACAATGTCAAGGAAAGACTGAATGAACGACTGGGAGCCTGTGTGATACAGAACGCCGTCTGCGATAACGACAAGCTTATCGTATTCCTTGTCCTGACCGGGTTTCGGGTTGTCGTTCACAGTATGAACCATTGCCCATGCGTCCGGGTAGGAGAGAACGAGTTTACCGAATTCTTCGATAGCCTTTTCAAGGTTCTCACCGTTGTTGTAGTTCATTACGTTGTACTTGTCCATTTTGCTGAGGTCTGTAGATTTGATGATAGTGTTAGTAAGCATTGTTTTGTTTGTCCTTTCAAGTTATTTTGTTATAATAGAGAGTATGGAAACTGACAATGAAAATACGCAGAAAAGGAGCTTTTATCCTTTCTTAAATATTCTTTTGTAATCATGTAAAACTTCGTTGCAACTTGTGTTCTTCTTGATTACGTATATATCTTAACACATGTGGGAAAAAATGTCAATAGGTTTTTCAAAGTTTTTTGAAAAAATTTTTGGGGCTGTTTATCGCTTTAGCTTGTGATAGAAAATGACCATTAGTCATTTTGCGTACGCCGACACGGACACAGGCATACTGAATCCGTGGTTGCGTATACCACCCTGTCCCGTCCGCGGAGCGGAGCAGAGCGACGCGGACGGCGGATAAAACTGACCGTTAGTCATTTTGTGCGCGGCATGATAAAACTGACCGTTAGTCATTTTGTGCACGTACTGACTTCAGTTAGTTGTGACTTATGCTCGTTCCTACCC
>ULUD01015503.1_pt1 | contig 18470 bp, 15 predicted proteins | sample 1958191 | NCBI WGS metagenome assembly ULUD01 (sample SAMEA4835751, study PRJEB28245) | human gut metagenome | biome: gut microbiome; material: fecal sample | place: Denmark | collected 2008 | reverse complement strand
GCGCAATCAACTAATCGGTGTGCGAAGTTTGAGTTACATATATATAATCTCAGCCGCACCAAATGCCACACTTCCCGTGATCACAAGTACCGGTGCATCCTCCTGTGGAGTATAGTTTTTCTGATTCTTGATATTTACCGCGCCAAAGGAACAGTCAATATTATTGATAACCTGCCAGGTCTTTGGCACATAAAGCACCATATTGCCAAATGCCACATCAATCTTCGTGTAAACCTGCTTCTCGGTTGTAAAAGCATTGTCGTAGTATACCTTCATTTCACCAAAGCTTGTTTCCAGACGGGCACTGCGGAAATGCTGGGAATTGATGTACTTGATTGAAGCCCCGAAGGAGTTTTCCAGATGGATCGTCTCATTGTCCGGTACATCAATGATATCCTCCGCATACGACACGCTGTCGTCTGATCTGCCGCGGTGGAAGAAGTGAAAACGGCGCTTTCCCGGAAACAAAATGCTAAGTCCGATAGAGCCGAGAAGTGCAGCGCCAAGCAGTGTCCACGGCGTCAGTGCCGTGATGCCGAGTGCGTCATCGTAGATGCAGGCAAGAAACGCTGCAGAGAATAAAATCTCAAAAAAGTTGAGCGTAAAAAGTCCCTTGATAAAGGTCCACGCAAAAATGATCGTAAATACAATGCTGACAAAGGACATCTCCGGAAGCGTTCCAAGCTTGCTTAAGATCAGCATTGCAGCCCCTGCGACAAAGAATACGCCCCAGAACAGCTTATCAATGCTGTGTGTTGAATGTTTCTTCATAATGTTCACCTTAACCTTTCTGATATCATGCCGATCTTAAAATACCTGACATGAAGCCTTAATTTGTTCTGTCTTTGTGATAATGGTTCATTTCGATCTGATGGATCAGCGCTTTATAATAGTTACGCGATACATAAACCTGCTTGTGGCAGTCGAAAAACTCAACCACACTGGATGCTGCTATGTTCTTGTGGATCGAATACACCTGACGTGTATTTAAGATCGCAGATTTGGAGATCCGCATAAAATAACGGGGCAGCAGCTCCTCCAGTTCATAAAGCTTCTGCTTTGTCTGAAAGATATCCTTTGCCGTATGGACATTGATACATTTATCCTGTGTTTCAAAGAACAGGATATCCTCCAGTTCCAGAAAATACTGGGTATCTCCCTTATAAAAGCTCATTTTGGGATGAGCCGGTGCCGCATCGGAGATCACCTGCTGCAACCTCTGAATGTCCTCCGTTAAGGAAGAACACCGGATAATGATCTCATTTTCCTTAAGATCACTGTCCAGTTCAATCTTTATCTTCATACGCACCGCCTCTCCTTTAGAATTCTGCGCAGGGTATTTAAATCCCCCCGTATTGCGCATTTGTGATGATGTTTATTATAGAGATTAACCTGCTTCTTGTAAATACGAATTTACTAAGAGGTCAAAAATCGGTCCTGACAGGTCAAAAAAAGTTGCCAAACTTCATAAAGTATGCTAAAATCCTTCCTTGTATTTCAAATTTTACAAAAAATACATTTATTTTGTCTGCATTTTAAGGTCAGACGATACAAGAAACGAAAGAGGAGGATTCAGAAATGTTTCCATCAGATACAGAGAAAGAACACTGGAAAGCAATTTTCCGTCAGTTTAGTTCCTATGTGATCGTCGGTGGCAGCGGTGCGATCATCGAATGGTGCTGCTTTGCCGGACTTGTTTATTTTACAAAGCTGTCATATCTTTGGAGCACCATTGCAGCCTTTGTGATCGGTCTTTACTTTAACTGGATGTTAGGTCGTGCCATCACCTTCAAGGATGTCGTAACAGACCGTTCCATCTGGCGGGAGATCAGTCAGATCTTCATGGCAGGTGCCATCGGACTTATCCTGAACGTTATATTCATGTACGGACTTGTCGAATACTGCGGCATGGTTAAGATCATGGCTAAGATCACGGCTACTTTTATTGTATTCCTGTGGAACTTCGCCGTTCGTAAATATTATATTTATAAGGTTTAGTATTGAGATACCTTATATTTCATGGTAAAATGAACCCGGGAGCAGTTTATCTGCTTTCGGGCTTTTCAATGTTAACCATAAGGAGGTAATTATGAAAAAGAAGCTATCTTGTTTATTATTGACACTGGTACTGATGATCGGGGCACTGACCGGCTGCATGGGAAGTAACACAGCTCTGGTACTCAACGCAGACGGAACCTGTGTGTACACCGTAAAGTATATGTATGAGAAAGAAACCTTCCAGACAACACTGGACGAGGCAAAGGATAAATCACCACTGTTTAGCGGCGATTTTACAAGAGCCGAGGAGACCGTCGGAGATATGACGTATTATACCTTCAGCCGTCAGCTTACCTTTGCGAGCGCAGACGCCATGAAAACAGCTCTGACCGACCTGACTGCTTATATCAACCGCATGAAGGAGGGTTCTGTGAACCCTTCCCTGTACACCACAGAGTTTATCGCATCCACTCCATTTTCTGAGGTAACTTTGGACGGCACTACCTTCATCGCAACACTCACCGGTGCATCCAGTTCCATGACATCTTCTATGTCCTCTAATATGACAAAGCTGACCGACAACACCTCTTATGCGGATATTGGCGCTGTGAGCAAGAAGTTATACAGCAACGGCAGTATTTATGGATATCTGAAGTCCTGCGGTTTCCTGATGGATTATTCCATTACCTTCCCGACAAACGTAACAGAGAGTAATGGAACAATAAGCGGTGCGACCGCAAGCTGGAGTACCGACACAATTCCGTCCGACAGCAAGCTGATCGCTGTTACATCCGGCAATCTTCTCACTTCCGACACCGAAGCACCTGTAATCTCCGGTGTTAAGAATAACGGCTTATATCGAAACGCCAAGCTTACTGTTACCGATAACGTGAACGTAAAAACCGTTGCCGTAAACGGCGTTGTCATTGGCAATACCAAGTTAAAGGCATCTGCAAGTAAGACCTACAAGATCACGGCTGCCGATGCAAACGGCAACGTTTCTTGTGTATCCTTCCGTGTTGACAGCACCAAGCCTGTCATCAAGGGGATTAAGAACAATAAGAAGGTGACAAAGCCGGTTACCCTTCGTTTTAAGGATAACTACAAGATGAAGTCCGTTACGATCAACGGCAAGAAGGTAAATAATAAGAAAGCAACCGTTAAGAAAACCGGACGCTATGTTGTGAAGGCAAAGGACGCTGCAGGCAACGTAGCAAAGCTTGTTTTCCGTATTGCATAACGACGTCCATAACCCTGAAAAATAACAACGACCCGTGGGATCAACAAAGAATTCCACGGGTCGTATTCTGTTCTATAATAAATCCAAAATCCTGATGTGATAACTTTTAATTTCCTTTAAACTTAGACTCACAGTAAATACAGCGGTAGATCCGGTTCTTGCGGTCTGTCAGCTTAAATGTATGCGGCAGCTCCTGCTCAATAGAAGTAATGCAACGCGGATTTTTGCACTTGATAATGTTCGTCACGGTATCCGGAAGCGAGAGCTGATGCTTCTCAACAATCTCAGCGTCCTTGATAATATTGATCGTAATGCTGTGGTCTAACACACCAAGCACATTCAGATCAATGTCAAGATCACCTTCGATCTTGATAATGTCCTTCTTGCCCATCTTGTTGCTTTTGGCATTCTTAATGATCGCCACCGAACAGTCTAACTTCTCCAGATTCAGATATTCATAAATCTTCATTGCGCCGCCGACCTGAATATGATCGATCACGATACCCTGATTAAGACCTCCGATATTTAACATGGTATATCCACCTCCAATAACTTCATGATCAATGCCATTCTCATATAAACACCATTCTGAACCTGCTTGAAATATACCGCTCTTGGATCATCGTCCACATCGGTCGAAATCTCGTTGACACGTGGAAGAGGATGAAGAATATACATATCCTTCTTAGCATACTGCAGCTTGTCCTTCGTTAATATGAAGCTGTCCTTTAAGCGTATGTAATCCTCCTCATTGAAGAAACGCTCACGCTGGACTCTTGTCATATAAAGGATATCAAGCTTCGGCATATTCTCCTCAAGCTTGTCCGTCTCAATATATTCAATGTTGCCGTCGTCCAGTACTTCACGCCGCAGATAGCTCGGGATCCGAAGCTCCTCCGGAGAGATCAGTACAAACTTTACATTCGGAAAACGAACCATTGCATTGATCAGGGAATGAACGGTACGTCCAAACTTCAGATCACCGCACATACCGATCGTTAAATTGTCAAGTCTGCCGGTCTCTGTCTTGATCGTCAGAAGATCTGTTAACGTCTGGGTCGGATGATTGTGTCCGCCGTCTCCGGCATTGATCACCGGGATGGAAGAGTGCATGGCAGCTACGGTCGGGGCACCCTCCTTTGGATGGCGCATTGCGCAGATATCTGCGTAACAAGAGATGACACGTATCGTATCCGCAACGCTTTCTCCCTTGGATGCTGAGCTGGAAGAAGCCTCAGAAAAACCAAGTACCTGTCCCCCCATATTGATCATGGCCGCTTCAAAGCTTAATCGGGTACGTGTACTTGGTTCATAAAATAAAGTAGCAAGTTTTTTACCATCACAGACATGTGCATATTTGCTCTGGTTGTTCATAATATCCTGTCCGAGTGTCAGGAGTTCCTCGAGCTCCTCAAGAGATAAATCCTGTGGACTGATAAGATGTCGCATACATTTGCCTCCTATCTCAAATTTCAATTTTTTCTATTTTACTACAACTGACCCCGTATGGCAATATATTGACTTGACTTTTTATCAGGTTTCCATAATAATGATGTATGGGTCAAAATGTATTTTGACCCATACATCACTAAAGATTCATTCATTTATGAATAATATAACCTGTGCCGGTGCGCTGTCCGGCAGGGTCGATCCATGAATAACCATCAGCGCAGAAATGAGGAAGTCTATGATAAAATTGTATGACAACGGAGTTTATCTTGTAAATGGCACAGATATCGTAGAGGACAACGGCGAAGCAGCCGCAGCTCTTACCGCCAAATGCGGACAGGCTCCAAGTAAGCAGGAAGCTGCCAAAGGAACCATGGCGTACAGTATTTTAGAGGCTCACAACACCTCTGGAAATATGGAACAGCTTCAGATTAAGTTCGACAAATTAACATCACATGATATTACATTTGTTGGAATTATTCAGACCGCTCGTGCATCCGGGTTGGAGAAGTTCCCTATCCCTTACGTTCTGACGAACTGCCACAACAGTCTCTGTGCTGTCGGTGGAACGATCAACGAGGATGACCACATGTTTGGTCTTTCCTGCGCCAAGAAGTACGGCGGCATTTATGTTCCTCCTCATCAGGCAGTCATCCATCAGTACGCCCGCGAGATGCTGGCAGAGGGCGGCAAGATGATCCTCGGCTCTGATTCCCACACACGTTACGGTGCTCTTGGTACCATGGCAATGGGAGAGGGTGGTCCTGAGCTCGTTAAGCAGCTGTTATCCCGTACATATGACATCAATATGCCGGGCGTGATCGCTGTATATCTGACAGGAAAGCCACAGAAGGGCGTTGGTCCACAGGATATCGCTCTGGCGATCATCGGTGCTGTTTTCGCAAATGGTTATGTTAATAATAAAGTAATGGAGTTCGTCGGAGACGGTGTTGCAAACCTGTCTGCTGATTATCGTATCGGCGTGGACGTTATGACCACAGAGACAACCTGTCTGTCCTCTATCTGGACCACCGATGACAAGATCAAGGAGTTCTACGAGATCCATAAGCGTCCGGAGAGCTACAAGGAGTTAAAGCCGGCTGATGTTGCATATTATGATGGTATGGTTTATGTGGATCTGTCCACGATCAAGCCAATGATCGCAATGCCATTCCATCCAAGCAATGTCTACACGATCGAGGAGTTAAATGCAAACCTCATGGATATTCTGGATGATGTTGAGAAGAGAGCATTAGTCAGTCTGGATAATAATAAGGTTAACTATACCTTAAAGGATAAGGTTCACAACGGTCGTCTGTATGTAGAGCAGGGTGTCATCGCCGGATGTGCCGGCGGTGGATTCGAGAATGTCTGCGATGCCGCTGATATCCTTCGTGGTAAATATATCGGTGCCGATGAGTTCTCCCTGAGCGTATACCCATCCAGCCAGCCGGTATTTATGGAGTTAGTCAAGAACGGAACCATCGCCGATCTGATGGAGACCGGTGCAACCGTACGTTCCGCATTCTGCGGTCCTTGCTTCGGTGCCGGAGACGTACCTCCAAACAACGGTCTGTCTATCCGTCACTCTACCCGTAACTTCCCGAACCGTGAGGGATCTAAGGTCAACAACGGTCAGATTGCATCTGTTGCACTGATGGATGCCCGTTCTATCGCAGCAACTGCTGCCAACCAGGGTTACTTAACGGCTGCAACCGATATTGATGTCGACTTCAAGAAGCCAAAATACTTCTTCGACAGTGCCATCTACGAGAACCGTGTATACAACGGCTGGGGTAATGCTAAGCCCGAGACAGAGGTTAAGTTTGGTCCAAACATCAAGGACTGGCCGAAGATGAGCGCACTCACCGATAACCTTGTTTTAAAGGTTGTTTCCGAGATCCATGATCCGGTTACCACAACCGATGAGCTGATCCCATCCGGTGAGACATCCTCCTTCCGTTCCAACCCGCTTGGACTGGCTGAGTTCACTCTTTCCCGTAAGGATCCTGCTTATGTTGGTCGTGCCAAGGAGGTACAGGCAGCAGAGAAGGCCCGTGTAGCAGGAGAAGACATCTTTACTGCACTTCCTGAGGTAGAGGATATCTTTAAGACGATCAATGAAACCTTCGCCGCAGCTCCACAGGATACGCAGATCGGTTCCACGATCTTTGCAGTGAAGCCGGGTGACGGCTCTGCCAGAGAGCAGGCTGCTTCCTGCCAGAAGGTGCTTGGCGGCTTTGCCAATATTGCCAACGAGTACGCAACAAAAAGATATCGTTCTAATCTGATCAACTGGGGTATGCTTCCATTCCTGTACCAGGGTGAGCTCCCATTTGAGAATGGCGATTACCTCTTCATTAAGGATATCCGCAAGGCAATCGAAGAAAAGAACGATACGATCAAGGCATATGTTGTCAACAAAGGTATGAAGGAATTTGAACTTCACCTTGGAAACCTTACCGATGACGAGCGTGATATCATAGAGAAGGGATGCCTGATCAACTATTACCGCTCACAGATGTAATTAATGGAATGTACAGGTCAAGCTACCGGGTAGTAATTTGTATGCAAACACACATTGCCATCTGCGTCTGATCCATGCATCGCAATTTATTGACAGCCTCCAAGCCCTGTATCTACGGGTATTTGGGGGCTGTTGTTATTTTTGTTTCTCATAAAAACCATCATAATGCACAATTGACTTTTTTGTTTTCTTCATTTTCTTCGGTCATAATCATGATATTTGCCTTTGTTTTTTGGCAGACATTACGGATTGTCAGGGACTCTTATTTTTGATAACCTTTTATGCAGGAAGTGACGGAAGAGGAAGTAAGGAATAAACTCTTTGTTTAACATCACGATCAAGAATCGTTTTTTATCAGTTTGATCTATTGTTCTAAACGAACACCTCCCATAATGTTCTCCCTATAACATTGTTCAATTTTTCAGTAGAAAACTGTATGCCTTTTGTCAAAATAGGACAATCCATATTTAGAAACGCTGTTTGTGTACAACAAGGCAGAGATTTCCGTCACTTCTAAATCTACTAATATCATCTATAATTTATCAAATTGAATCATGATTCTTCCAGCAAATGCCTGCTGCCGCGGAAAACAGGCAAAAGAAAGGTATCATTATTTATGAAAGAAACTAAGACCAACTATGAAGAATTTGTCAGCAGGCTTCGCTGCCGGCTGTATGAGATCATCCCGGAGGATGTTAATATGGAGGTCAATCCGGTTCTCAAAAACAATTCCCTGCATTTAGACAGCCTTGTCTTATTCCGTCAGGGCTCTAACTGCTCGCCAAGCTTTTATCTGCAGGATTACTATAAGAAATATACAAACGGATATGATATCGATGTACTTGCGGAGAATATCTATGAGCGGTGGCAGCGTTTTATTGACAGCCCGGATAACCAGTCCCCGGATCTTTCTCTGGCACACTGCAGAGATGGGATCGTCTATCGACTCGTCAATATATCGCGCAATCGGGAAATGCTGAAGAATGTGCCGTATATCCCTTTTTTTGACCTTGCCGTTGTGTTTTATTATGTGCTACGCAATAATTCCGACGGTCTCCAGAGCCTTCGAATCAATACCGCACTCCGGAAACGATGGGATCTTACCACAAAGGAGCTGTTTGAACTTGCCATTAAAAACACACCACGCATGTTCCCGGAACGCTTTCGTTCCATGCGTGAATTTCTGGAGCAGTATCCGATGCCGGAGGAGCTTTCCTCCGAGGACGTCCCATGGGAATATTCCCCCTATGTGCTCACTAACAGCAACGGCATCAACGGGGCTGCTGTCTTTCTGTATCCGGATGTATTGGAACGGACCGGGCAGAAGCTTGGCTCCAATTACTACATTTTGCCAAGCAGCACACATGAGCTTTTAATCCTGAAAGAGCAGACCAAGCACGATGCAAAGGATCTGCTCGATATGGTGTACTGCGTCAACCGCCGATGTGTCGATCCGGAGGAATTTCTGTCGGACAATATTTACTTTTATGACTGTCAGCAAAAGAAGTTAAAAATGATCAGTACAGACGACTCGATGTAAAACAGGTCTTTACAGAATGCTCTCAATCCCTTACTATAAAAAAGAGTACGATATCAGGGCAGATACTTTTACCCTGACATGAAAAATATGAAAACCCAACGAAAGGATGAGTGAAATGAAAGCAGCTATTATTATGGGTTCTACCAGCGATCTGCCAAAGGTAGAGCCGGCAGTCGGTATCTTAAAGGATTATGGTGTAGAAGTGAAGGTGCGTTGTCTTTCCGCACACCGCGCCCATGAGGGATTATCCTCATTTATCAACGAGTGTAACGAAGACGGTACAGAAGTGATCATCACTGCAGCAGGAATGGCAGCCGCACTTCCGGGTGTCGTTGCATCCCAGACCGTTCTTCCTGTTATCGGTGTTCCTCTGTCCGGTTCTGTTCTTGACGGTATGGACGCTTTAATGTCCATCGTTCAGATGCCATCCGGTATCCCGGTTGCCACCGTTGCGATCAACGGTGCCAAGAATGCCGCATATCTGGCACTGCAGATCATGGCAGTCAGTCATGAGGATGTCCGTGCAAAGCTTAAGGCAGAGCGCAAGGACATGGAAGAAAACGCCATGAAGACAAACGAAGAGGTTATGGCGAAGTTCCAGTAATCCGGATATACACATATAATCGAGCAGGAGGCTAATCAACTAATGATTAGCCTCCTGCTCGATTAAGTAAATGCTCGTAACATAGTGTAAAAAAAGGCAGACAAAAAGAGGTGAGCAGCCACTCACCTCTGCAGTAACGCACCTAAAGGGACTCGAACCCCCGCCACATGGTTCCGGAAACCACTGCTCTATCCACTGAGCTATAGGTGCGTGCCATTGTCTGCCATACGCAGACAACAAGTGGAGTATATCACATCTTCCCTGACAGGTCAAGTTTCTTGACCTTGATTGGGGGGGTATGCTATAATTATTTCTACTGTATATGTACGGTATATTTCGTCTGCGATGCGATGGGGCATCGTATATTTTTTTGAAAGGATGTCTTCCGTTATGCCATTGAAATACAAAAAATTAGTGGTTTTCTTTTCTCTTGGTATTTTACTGATCGGTCTGGGGACATTCGCCATTATTTCTCCTGATTTTCATTTTTCTTTTCATCGTCAGACCTCCGATAATCCGGCACGGGTTGCAAGCTTCGGTGCGATCCAGACGCTGGAAGGCAAGTCGGAAACCGATATCCGACAGGAACTGAACAGTCTCGTGGAACGGTATTACACCGCCAAGCAGCAGGTCGATATGGATACGATCGCTTCCTGCGTCAGCAACGTTGGTCATATCGATGAGAAAAAGCTGATGACCGAGGCAGAATATGTCGAGGGCTATCAGGATATCCACTGTAAGATATTGGACGGTGCCGACAACAGCTCTTACCGAGTCTATGTATATTACTATGTTAAGATTTATGATATCAACACACTGATTCCATCGCTGAATGCGCTTTATATCAAGCAGATGGACGATGGCTCCTTCAAGATATATCTGGACACCTTAAAATCACGTGAGCAGAAGTATATCGACAGTCTGGATCAGAGCAAGCCGGTCCGGGAACTTGTCACAACCGTGCAAAAGGAGCTTCGCACCGTGGTCAGCCGCGACAGCGAGGTTCGTGGATTTTACCAGATGTTAGAGAATGCGCAGAAAAACGATTCTGCAAAATAACTTCCACACCTTTCATTGAACACATGAAAGCAGCAAACCGGGATGTTATGATTTCCGGATATCAACAAATATAATTTAAAGGACGTAAGATTATGGCAGTTAGAATTAATAAATATCTCAGCGAAGCGGGTGTCTGCTCCCGCAGGGAAGCTGACCGCATGCTAGACCAGGGCAGGATCAGCATTGACGGCATTCCGGCACTTCCCGGTCAGAAGGTCGAGGATGGTCAGTGTGTGACCGTTGACGGCAAGCCGGTTCACAAGGAGGAGGAAGAGATCTTTCTTGCGTTTTATAAGCCGCGTGGAATTGTCTGTACAACAGCAGACTCCGAGAACGGAGAGAAGATTGTCAACGTGATCGACTATATCAATTATCCGAAGCGTGTCTATCCGGTCGGACGCCTCGATCAGAATTCCGAGGGGCTTTTGCTTCTGACCAATCAGGGTGAGATGATGGAGAAGATCCTGCGCAGCCGTTATGGTCATGAAAAGGAATATTTTGTCCGCGTCAACCGCAAAATAACACCAGAGTTTCTAAAGAAAATGTCCGAGGGCGTAGAGATCCTCGATACTGTCACAAAGCCGTGCAAGGTATGGCAGGAGGACGATAGAAGCTTTCACATTATCCTGACACAGGGACTGAACCGTCAGATCCGCCGTATGTGTGACGCACTGGATTACCGCGTGACGATGCTGCGCCGTGACCGTGTTGTAAATATTACTCTGGAGGGTCTTGTGAAGGGACGTTACCGCCGTCTCTCGCCACAGGAGGTTCGTGAACTGAAACGGATCTGTCACTAAAGTCATTCATTATCTTATCGTTCATCAGAAAGGATTCGCCGATTATGGATCAGAAAAAACATATGCAGGATTTGGTACAGCAGCTTAATAAAGCCGCAGCTGTTTATTATCAGGGAACGGACGAGATCATGAGTAATTATGATTACGACTGTTTATATGACGAACTGGCAGCACTGGAGAAGGACACCGGCATCATCCTTGCCGGCAGCCCAACACAGCGTGTCGGCTACGAGGTTTTAAGCGAGCTTCCGAAGGAGACACACGCCGCACCAATGCTTTCCCTCGATAAAACAAAGGATGTTGATGCACTTACTTCCTGGCTTGGCAGTCAGACCGGACTGTTATCCTGGAAAATGGATGGCCTGACGATCGTTCTTACCTATCAGGATGGCACACTCCAAAAGGCAGTCACCCGCGGAAACGGTCAGGTCGGCGAGGTTATCACCAACAACGCCAGAACATTTACAAACGTTCCTTTGTCTGTCCCATATAAGGGACAGTTGATCCTTCGTGGAGAGGCCGTCATTTCTTACTCGGAATTTCGTAAAATCAACGAAACGCTGCCGGAAGAGGAGCAGTACAAAAATCCGCGAAATCTCTGCAGCGGTTCCGTCCGCCAGTTAAATAACGAGATCACCGCAAAACGTAATGTTTCCTTTTACGCATTTGCGCTTGTTCAGGCAGAAGGTGTGGATTTTCATAATTCGCAGGAGGAGAAATTTGTATTTCTGAAAGAACAGGGCTTTGATATTGTGGAATATCAGAGAGTCACAGCCGAAACACTGCCGGAGGCAGTACAGTCCTTTGCCGCAAAGATTTCGGACAACGATCTTCCTTCGGACGGACTTGTTCTTTTGATGGATGACATTGCCTACGGAGAGGGACTTGGCATGACTGCAAAGTTTCCGCGAAATGCCATGGCCTTCAAATGGGCGGATGAGACAGCAGATACTACTCTTTTGGATATTGAATGGAGTGCATCAAGAACCGGTCTGATCAACCCGGTTGCCATCTTTGAGCCGGTAGAGCTGGAGGGCACTACCGTAAGCCGCGCCAGCGTCCACAATATCAGCATCGTCCGCCAGCTTGCCCTCGGTATTGGTGATACGATCCGCGTCTACAAAGCCAATATGATCATTCCTCAGATTGCAGAAAACCTTACCCGCAGTGACAATCTCGTTATACCGGATCAATGTCCTGTCTGCGGCGGTCCTGCTGTGATCCACCACGAGAATGACGCCGAGGTGCTTTTCTGCGAAAACCCGGATTGTCTCGCCAAAAAGATCAAATCTCTGACCCTGTTTGTCAGCCGCGATGCCATGAACATTGACGGACTTTCCGAAGCAACGATCGAGAAGCTTCTTGCCAAAGGAATGCTTCATGAGCTTTCGGATCTGTACCATTTATCGGACTATCGGGACACGATCATACGGATGGAGGGCTTCGGCGAGAAATCCTACGACAAGCTGATCGCTGCCTTAGAGGCGTCACGCAGCACAACACTGCCGAAGTTTATCTACAGTCTCGGCATCTCAAACATTGGTCTGTCCAATGCCAAAATGATCTGCAATGCGCTTGACAACAATCTCGATCATATCCGCCACTGCACAGTGGAAGAGCTGACAGAAATTGACGGGGTCGGCGAAGTCATTGCCAGAAGCTTTGTCGAATATTTTGCAACCCCGCTCCACAATAAGATTGTCGATGATCTTTTAAAGGAGATCACATTTGAACAGACAAAGGCAGAGAGCGATGCGCAGAATCTGACGGGTCTCGTGTTTGTGATCACAGGCTCCCTGGAGCATTTTGCCAACCGCAGTGCCTTAAAGGAGTGCATCGAGAATGCCGGCGGCAAGGTAACCGGAAGCGTCACCTCCAAGACCTCCTATCTGATCAATAACGATATTGCAAGCACCTCATCCAAGAACAAAAAAGCAAAGGAGCTGAATGTGCCGATCATCACGGAGGCGCAGGTTATGGAGCAGTTCGGGCTTGCTTGACAGAATAACAATTATCTGCAACAATAATGTGTACCCCCTTTGGGCATTATCCCGGAGCGGGACAGTTTGCAGTAGAGAAAAGAGGAGTTGTATATGCCAATTAAGGTTCAGAATGATCTTCCTGCCAAGAAGATCATGGAAAAAGAAAATATATTTATTATGAATGAAACAAGGGCGGTTACACAGAATATCCGTCCTCTTCAGATTGCGATCCTCAACCTGATGCCACTTAAAGAAGACACCGAGATCCAGATGATGCGCAGTCTGTCCAATACACCTCTTCAGTTGGAAATAACCTTTTTGACAACTGCCAGCTATATCGGCAAGAACACACCGGCAAGCCACTTAAATCAGTTCTATCAGACCTTTGACGATGTAAAAAACAAGAACTTTGACGGACTGATCATCACCGGCGCACCGGTGGAGCAGATGGAGTACAAGGAGGTTCAGTACTGGGATGAGCTGACCCATATTATGGACTGGTCCAAGACAAATGTTACCTCCACTCTTCATATCTGCTGGGGCGCACAGGCAGGGCTTTACTATCATTACGGCATTCCGAAGTACCTGCTGCCGCAGAAGGCATTCGGCATCTTCGAGCACCGGGTACACCACCGCAAGATTCCGCTTCTTCGTGGCTTTGATGATATTTTCTGGGCACCACATTCCCGTAATACCGGCGTCGACAGCAAGGCAATCGCTGCCTGCGATGACCTTTTGCTGCTTGCGGATTCCCCGGAGGTTGGAGAGCTGATCCTGATGGCGCAGGACGGCAGACAGATCTTCGTGCTCGGTCATCTCGAATATGACCGGCTTACCCTTGATAAGGAGTACAAGCGTGATATCGCTAAGGGCATTGATATCGCTCTCCCTGAGAATTATTATCCGAATGATGATCCGGATCAAAAGCCGCTGCTTCGCTGGCGCGGTGCAGCCAATGCAATGTACAGCAACTGGATCAACTATTATGTTTATCAGGAAACTCCGTTTGAGTTTATCAATACCGAGGCTGTATTATCAAAGCATCAGAACAGCTGATTTAAGGGCAGGATGTTTATAGGAAAGCATCCCCCTTTTTCGTTTGAAGGCATCTTTCGTACATCCCCTCTGAGAGACCGTTTCACAAACGCTTTCTCAGAGGGGATTATTTACTTTTTTGTCTACAAAAACTGATTCAAAACTGCACAATTTTTCATACGTTTCAACAAATTTATTCATCTATTTTTATCAATAAGATTGTGTTGTTACAGCCTATATGATATAATTTCTCTATAACTTGCGTCAAAAACGCATTTTTTCTGTAAATAATAACTAATTTTCGGCAAATAAGCAGCTCATTGCCGGAATGCATGGACTGAAAGGAGAAGGAAACGTGAATAGTCAGGAAATTGCACGGCTTGATGACATTCTGCAGAAGCATGATTACAATGCAACACTGCTGATCGCGATCATGCAGGATATCCAGAAAGTATATCATTACCTGCCGGAGGAAGCATTATGTTATATTGCCCGCAAGCTAAAAATCAGTGAAGCAAAAATTTATGGGGTAGCTACATTTTATGAGAATTTTTCATTGGAGCCGAAAGGACGATACGTCATTAAGATCTGTGACGGAACGGCATGTCATGTCCGCAAATCCGTACCGATTCTTGAGGAATTCCGCAATACACTGGGCTTAAGTAAAGAAAAGACAACAACCGATGATATGCTTTTCACCGTGGAAACGGTATCATGCCTTGGTGCCTGCGGTCTGGCGCCTGTCTGTACCGTCAACGACCATGTGCATCCGTCGATGACGCCGGAGAAAGCAAAAGCATTGATCCAGGAATTAAAGGAGGAAGCGGCCAATGAAAATTAACACAAGAGACGAACTTATCGCGAAGCAGAAGGAATATGCTGCTTCTTTAAACAGCCAGCGCAAGCAGATCCTGATCTGTGCCGGCACAGGCTGTGTTGCAGGAGGTTCCCTGCAGATTTATGACCGCATGAAGGAGATTATCGAGGAAAAGGGTCTTCGCTGCGCTCTTGTTCTGGAAAAGGAGCCGCATGATGAAAGCATCGGCTTAAAGAAAAGCGGATGCCACGGCTTCTGTGAGATGGGACCACTTCTTCGGATCGAGCCAATGGGGTGGCTTTATCTGAAGGTAAAGCTCGAGGACTGCGAGGAGATCATCGAGAAAAGTATTATTCATGACGAGGTGGTAGACCGCCTTGTTTATCAGGACGAAAGTCTCAAATCCTATGTAAAGCAGGAAGATATTCCATTTTATAAAAAGCAGACGCGTATCGCCCTTGAATACTGCGGACGCATCAATGCCGAGAGCATTGCCGAATATATTGCTCTTGGCGGTTACAGCGCCGTTGCAAAGGCACTGTTTGATATGAGTTCCCAGGAGATCGTCGATGAGATCACCGAGTCCTGTCTGCGCGGACGCGGTGGCGGCGGATTTCCGGCGGGACGCAAATGGCAGCAGGTTCTTGATCAGAAGGAGGAAGAAAAATATATCGTCTGCAATGGTGACGAGGGCGATCCGGGTGCATTTATGGACCGCTCCATGATGGAGGGGGAACCGCACCGTGTCATCGAGGGTATGCTGATCGCTGCGATCGCAACAAACGCCCACCACGGATACATCTATGTCCGTGCAGAGTATCCGCTCGCGGTAGAACGCCTCCAGACGGCGATTGATAAGGCTAACGACAAGGGGCTGCTCGGAAAGAACATTCTCGGATCCGGCTTTGACTTTGATCTTCATATCAGTCAGGGTGCCGGTGCCTTTGTCTGTGGTGAAGGAAGTGCACTGACCACTTCTATTGAAGGAAACCGCGGTATGCCGCGTGTTAAGCCGCCGCGTACCGTTGAACACGGTCTTTTTAACAAGCCAACCGTTCTGAATAACGTAGAAACCTTCTGTAACGTACCGCCGATCATCTTAAACGGTGCGAAATGGTATCAGGGCTTTGGTCCTGCCAACAACCACGGCACGAAAGCCTTTGCCTTAACCGGAAATGTCAAAAACACCGGTCTGATCGAGGTTCCAATGGGAACTACACTCCGTGAGGTAATTTTTGACATCGGTGGCGGTGTCAAGGGCGGTGATTTCAAGGCAGTACAGATCGGCGGTCCGTCCGGCGGCTGTCTCTGTATCAGTGCAACGGAGGATCACCTCGACATGAAGCTTGACTTTGACTCCTTAAAGAAGGTCGGCGCCATGATCGGCTCCGGTGGTCTTGTTGTTATGAACGACAAGAGCTGTATGGTTGAAGTAGCACGTTTCTTCATGAACTTTACCCAGAACGAGTCCTGCGGTAAATGCGTTCCGTGCCGCGAGGGAACAAAACGTATGCTGGAGCTTTTAACGGATATCACCGAGGGACGCGGCACAATGGAGCATATTGAGCTTCTGGAAAAGCTTGCCGACACGATCTCTGCGACAGCACTCTGTGGTCTTGGAAAGACAGCGGCATCCCCTGTTGTCAGCACACTGAAATATTTCCGCGACGAATACGTTGCCCATGTCGTTGACAAGAAATGTCCGGCAGGACAGTGCAAGGCATTGATGACCTACCAGATCGATCCTTCTTTATGCCGCGGCTGTACCAAATGCGCCCGCATGTGTCCGGTAGAGGCAATCTCCGGCACCGTCAAGGAGCCGCATGTGATCGACACGACGAAATGTATCAAATGCGGTGCCTGCAAAGAGGGCTGTCACTTCAATGCCGTAAAAGAGGTTTGATTGAGAAAGGATGAGGTTTGAAAATGTCAGAAAAATATATGATCATTGACGGAATCCGTACCGCTTTTACGGATGAAAAAAATATCCTGCAGGTGATCCGCAAAGCAGGAATCCATGTACCAACCTTTTGTTATTATACCGATATGTCCATTTACGGGGCGTGTCGTATGTGTGTGGTGGAAGACGAGCGCGGAAGCGTGATCGCCTCCTGTTCCACGCCGCCCAAGCATAAAATGGTGATCCGCACCAACACCTCCAAACTGCACCAGCACCGGAAAATGATCCTGGAGCTTTTGCTCGCATCTCACTGCCGCGACTGTACCGTCTGTGAGAAAAACGGAAACTGCCGCCTGCAGATGCTTGCTGCCAGATTCCACCTGACAAAGGTTCGTTTCCCAAATACACATCCGGAACCTGTGATCGATGATTCATCATTATCCATCGTCCGTGATCCGAGCAAATGTATTCTGTGTGGAGATTGTGTGCGCATGTGCAACGAGGTTCAGCATGTCGGTGCCATTGATTTTGCACACCGCGGTGCCAACATGATCGTAAGCCCGGCTTTCGGTCGCCCTATTGCCGAGACAGACTGTGTCAACTGCGGTCAGTGTGCCGCTGTCTGCCCGACTGCTGCCATCACGATCAAAAAGGACTTAAAAGGTGTATGGCAGGCTCTTTATGCTCCAAACAAGCGCGTGGTTGTCCAGATCGCACCGGCAGTCCGTGTGGCGATCGGAGAGGAGTTCGGAATCGCACCCGGCAAAAACACGATCGGCAAGATCTACACCGCACTGCGTATGCTTGGCTTTGACACGGTATTTGACACAAGCTTCAGTGCCGATCTGACTGTGATCGAGGAGGCAAATGAGCTTCTTTACAAGCTGGAAAACGGTGAGAAGAAATATCCGCTTGGCAATTCCATGCCTCTGTTTACTTCCTGCTGTCCGGCATGGGTACGCTTTGTTGAGACAAAATATCCGGAGCTTCTCCCATATGTCTCTACCTGCAAGTCACCGATGGAAATGTTTGGTGCCGTTTTAAAGGAATACTACAAGCCGGCAGACGAGGAAGCCGGTCTTGAGACTGTTTCCGTGGCTGTCATGCCATGCGTTGCCAAGAAATACGAGGCAGCACGCGAGGAATTTAAACGAAACGAAGTGCCGGATGTGGACTATGTCATCACCACCAAGGAGCTGATCTTAATGATCAAGGAGCTCGGTGTTCAGTTTCAGGAGATCGAGCCAAGTGCACCGGATATGCCTTTCTCGATCAATTCCGGCGCCGGCGTGATCTTCGGTGTCACCGGCGGTGTTATGGAGGCTGCACTGCGCCATGTTGCGGACAAGAACAACGAAGCACTGCGCGAGATTGAATATTCCGGCGTGAGAGGGCTGGAAGGAACAAAAATCGCCGAGATCGAGCTTGGTGAAAACACGCTTCGCGTCGGCATCGTCAACGGACTGGGTAATGCCGATGCACTGATCAAGAAACTGCAGCGCGGCGAAGAAAAGCTTGA
>ULUD01025888.1_pt1 | contig 18575 bp, 28 predicted proteins | sample 1958191 | NCBI WGS metagenome assembly ULUD01 (sample SAMEA4835751, study PRJEB28245) | human gut metagenome | biome: gut microbiome; material: fecal sample | place: Denmark | collected 2008 | reverse complement strand
CCCCCCCTATTTGGTCTTAATCGTTTTTGCACCTTCTCTACATCGTCATCACACTTAACACTCTCTATATCACCCATCTTACAACACTCCTATAAAAACAAAAGAACCCGTCACTTAGAACGGGTTCTCACACGGATACATCTGACGGTGAGGGCTTACCAGGTTGACTTTACAACACCGCCAGTGTTCTTATTTTACCACACTCTCACTTATAATCTTCATCTTCAATGTTTGTCCATAAAACATCGTTCTGACTATGCCAATCGCTATACCATAGTTCCATCGTCTTGCTGAACTTCATCTCCGCGTATACAGCACCAGCAAGTCCGCCTATAACCATAGTTACAATGCTACCAATAATAAAACCCAAAGTGCCCACATGACAGTTCCTTCCTTATACTGTGTATCTCAAAACACCATTCCACGGAAAACTATACCAGCCACTTACTGATATCTCGTTTCCTGTTTGGTCACCCGTTCGTCCACCCGTAACTCCACCGAACTCATTGATATGCGCTCCTACATTCTGCTGTCCACCGATATACATCTCTGTATGGGCAGATGTGTTCAGAAGTATATCACCACGCTGCAATTGGCTTACATCATTGCCAACACCGCTCAACCATTCCCATCCTGCCCCAGTGAATTGTTGAACCATTGTTTGGGTGTTGCCATATGGCGAGCTTCCATATACATTGAACCCAGCTTGTTTTGCGCAATAGAGTAGAAGCGAGCTACAGTCATAATCTGGCCCCCATCGATTGCCCTGGTCATATCCATGGGAATCGTCGTTGGCTATATCAATAGCCAGTTGCACCATTCCTTCAACATCTTGGCTGGGTGCCGAGCTGCCGCCTCCACTATTTAGATTAGAGCTTGACAGCTTATTGAAGATGTGAGTTTTACACCAACTTGAACGGGTTCGGTTTCTGATTTGCTGCGTATCCTCCCATGTTCCTTTTGGTTGAAATCTATAGAAATCAAAGTCGTTGAAATAAATCCATCCATCTGTCCCAATCATGCCTATATAAGAACATGTGCTTCCATCAACTTTAGTTGCTTCAATCTTAACAGTTGTCATCGCGTCCACCTCATAATATCTCGCACCCAACCTTTGATTTTTTGGTTCTCGAATCGCATATTGCCGCACTCATAAGCAGCCTTGAATAAGCGTATTCCAGCCCCTTGGAACTGCCCCGAAAGAATGAGCCTGTTCGGTTGATGGTCTTGCGTCGTTGCCGAGTACTGTATTTCGCAATTTGGGTCATAGTTCGGAGAGCAATAGAATGTGTTGTACTTAGGGTCGAACCATACCCCAATAGGCTTTTCATGGAACCATAACACGAACTTCATTTTCGCATTCTTAGGCTTCTTCGCAATAAACGTGTCATCATCCAAGAGAGTTTTATTTTGAATAGCGTAATCGCGATAGCGGCTATCCCCAACGACATGTGAATAGAATCGACTTTGCATTTTCGATTCCGCGACTTCTGGCGATACAACATTTTGAATGAGCACATCCTTATTGCGAAATACCTTGATTTTGCCTGGTTCTGGCAATGTCAATCCGAATTCATCGAAATACGGGTTGTTCGTTGATAGTGCGTTTGCTAGAAACCAAACTCGAACATCTCGCTCACGTGCGATAGTCTCGTAATACTCGAAGAACTTTGTTACTTCGTCGAATAAGTAATGCGGTGCTCCTATACCTCGCTCGTCAATAATGAACTCGTCGAAAAGAATATCGGTAACACCTGGAAATGGCGTTGATTTCAATTTCATCGCCGTAGTTAGCGAATGGGCGTAACCACCTATCTCTTTATCGATGAATAGTTTGTCCGATTCAACTTTGAACTCCCTGTTGCTCATGAATGGCGAGATATCGTCCCAAAATTGGCCGTCTCGCTGCGTAGTTAGCTTTTTAAGTTCCTCCTTGGTTCGTCGCAAATATGTGAATTGGCTTCCATTTTTGATGAATTGCTTTGCGAAGTCATATTTGGCACCGAACGACTTGCCTGTTCCTCGACCACCACATATGAAATTGAACAGGCAGTTATATGATTTAGGGACATTTATGTCCCAGTATTTTTGAAAGTTAGGTTTCATGTGTCCTCCTGAATATGAAATAGCCCGCCCGCGCCATGTGAGGATGTAAATCAAAACATAGCGTTGCAGGACGGGCTACCGTTACCAGGATTGTTGAAGGCGTGCGGCTCATGATGCTACTCAGAAAACCACTCCGCACCTTATCAGGGTGAGCATCGGATAATGGTACTTGCACGGTAACTTCAAGTCCCGATGGGACTATTATCCCCTAATTCTTTGCGTTAGTAAATAGCTTCACAATCTCTTCATTTTCTAAATCGGGATTGATTTTAATGATGTTCTCCAAAATGCTCACGACTTCCATGGCGAATATAAATACGCAAGCTGGAATAACAAGGGGAACGTTGAATCCTAAATCAGGCACATGCATGACGAACATTTCTATGCACCATGCCAGTACAATGCACATTACGAGAGAGCATTTATGGAAAAGCCCTTCTCGCATCTTTGTTGAAGATACTTCACGGTTCTTAATCGCAGCAATGAAACCGCTTATTACATCGAACAGCATCAAGCATATGCAAGCGATAATCGCCCATGCCATAGCATCCGTAATCCCCAATAGAGGGAAGCTCAAATCCATCACTTTTTCCTTTCAATCGTGATTTTGTATTCGTCATTCTCTAGCGTGGATACATAAGAATCTGCGCCAGCGTCAGTGCCCCCACTATCAGTTTCACTATTATCTCCCAGCGCATAAGCCCTCCACTGATTCTCGGTTCCATAGAACAGCGATAAGTCCAGGTTTCCATTGTACCCGCTCACGCGTCCATCCGAGCAGAATTGCCAGGCCACTACATTGCCCTCTGCTTCTGGGCATTCCCAGCTTTCGGCCTGCTCGAAGCTCGGGGAGGTAACTGCCGGGTACTCTGCCACCCATCTGGCGCAGTTCGGTTCCACTTCACCTTTGCTGAATCGCCACGGGTTGCCATATATCAACGGCCAAACGCCAGTGAGCTCATGAACCTTGGACACGAAAGCGTTCACCCATCCAACGTTCTGGTTTCCCTCCCAGTCGATGATAGGTATTCCATTGCGGAAATATCCTTTACAGTTATTGACAAAGAATTCAGCTTCCTCGCTCGCGCTTTCGCTGCTGGCGAAGTGGTAGAAGCCCCAAAGCTTTCCAGCGTTTATGCATTGCTGAACCCAGATATCGCAGTACGGGTCAACAAAAGTCGTGCCCTCAGTGGCCTTGCAAACAACGCCGTCCACATTTGGGAGAATGGCAGGGAGATTGATACCCCCCTGCCAGTTCGATATGTCGATGAATCTAATCATTACTCTATAACCACTACCCCAAATGAACGGTCTTCAACATTAGGCTGAATGTTCTTTAGATTATTCAAGGAATTCTGATTTCGCAAACAAAGAACGCCGCCATACATATCCACCAACCTATGTCCGCCTGTCGTGATGTCACTTGTAATCTCTGTATAGAGCGTGAGCGGTGCGCCAACGGCTCGGAACAACGCTGCTTGCTTCGCATTCGCGAGATTGTGGTATGCAGCGGACGCTCCATAGATTGTCGCGCCGCCGCGTGCTTCGATTCCGCCTACCGTTTTTTCATTGAGATTCACTTCCCCGTATTTCGGAAGGAAGATGATATACGGAGTTGAAGCTAGCAAGGTAAGACGGAAAAGCGGAGTAGAATGACCCAATTCCGTCATAGCCGCACCAATGTCTACCGTTTTGCCAACGGTAACAGTGGTAATCGGGTTTCCATCCTCGACCTTCGGGATTTCTGTCTGATTGTCGAATACAATGGCAACAGCTGCATTCCAGCCACCAGTCGGGTAGCCATGTGACATTTGACCTTGCAGCTCCACGCTCCATACGGCGGGAGAAGCATACGTCGAATAATTGCGAATCAACGGGTTGTTGTGCATCCAGAGTTTGCCATCATACAAAGTCACCTGCTCGATTTCTTCTCGCCAAATGCAATTGAGGGTGTCGGCAATAGGGACTGTCTTGATGTAATGCAATTCGCCGTCATACAGATTGAAGCAATTCGAGCGCGAAGAAATGAATACGTCGTATTCCTTGTTGTAGCTCATTGACTGCTGCATTGAATTAGAATATGCGGTGTTGTTAGGCAATTCAACAGAGCCGATAAGCGTTTTCTTGGTGCAAGACTTGTTGACGTAATAGAATTGCGTCAAGTATTCGGTCGCCCAATAATAATGCTCGTCGTCATCCTTGTAGTGTCCGAATCCCCAACATGCTTCATCCATGCCGAATTGGCCGCTGTCGATAGTCCTGGCAAGGGAAAGATTTCCACCATTAACTTTCAAGAAGTAAATCAAATTACCCCTCGACGTTTTTGAAGAACCAGAACAAATAAGCTCTCCATTGTAATAGCTCATATTGTTGCCTTTGAATGACGGGTCTCCAAGGTCAATGATTGTAACAGTGTCACCAGTTTCGACGTTGAACAGCGCCACGCGGGATTTGGTCGCGCTATTGCAATAAACAGCGTAGTATTTATCGCCTACTGGGCAACCACCTTGCCAATCTTCATCAGATGCAATTTGCGCTCGGAACTTTCCATCGGCGTTGGAAATCCTGTCAGCAATCAAGTTTCTCTTGTCCGATGCCTTGATGCCATCAACGGCAGTATCCAATGCGTCTACCTTAGTATCCAATGCGTCTGCCTTAGTATCCAATGCGTCTACCTTAGTATTCAGCTCATTAACAGAATTGCCAAGATTCTCGGTCGTCGATTTCAGGGTCTCGATTGTCGCGCCTTGCTGCGTTTGGGTATTTTCGAGCGTAGCGACTTTCTTAGAGTATTGCCTGACCTCCTGACGGTACTGCTCAATCTGCGCGTTGTAGTTGCCAGTCTGCGCCCAGAATTCCTCATTTGTGATATCGATTCCGATAGGGACGTATTGCATCGATGTGAATGAATTGCCCTGGTATAGAACAATGGTAAGCGGCTCGTATTCACGCTCGCTCGACCATTGCGCTGGATTTGCGAACAGCGGGACGTATCGCGCTCCGACGTATTGGGTAACGCCCTTGGCGATTCCCTGCGCTGCACCTTTCAAGGAAGTCGCTTTCTGCAATTCCTGCGCAACGACCGCCTTGATTACATCCATTGTGTTGTTGTCGATTGCCATTGTTTACCCTTTCTTTAGTACCAATCTCCTGGCAAGTTTACCACGATTCCTGTTGTATGGACAGTCGTACCTCCTTTGCCGACCATAAAAGTGCCATCAGGATAGATAGTAGCACCAGTTGTTTTTGTAATTTCACCTGACGATGCACTCACTGTAAAAGCTATGATTGATTTCGGGCGGCACCCTATTGGCAGCGTCCCGATAATTCCGTCAGCGGGAACATCGTAATCGCCTAGGAATTGAAGCTGGTTCGTCAACGACAACAAAACACCAGGGTTTGTGGATGTCGCGCCGTCGTGCAACGCGACTTCCCCTTGACCCTTTAAAGTCTTGACGTTTAATGTGGCCGACTTGTCGTCATACTCAAGGTCGTTTCCAGCGATTGCCTTGAACCTAGAATCAATCGTGTCGGACATGACGGAAGCGTCATAGCCCGTATTGTTGATGACACCATGGCCGTTTACTTCGCATCGAAGAATCAATCGCCCATATTCCTCTGTTCCGTAAATCGCGCCAGTGTCGAATTGCACATCCTCCCATGTGGAAGGTTTGTAGGCGCAGAAATATCCGTCTGAAGTCAACCCGAAGAATACACCTGTCAACAGCATGTCTTTTACGATTGAAGGAGCGTTCTCATCAATCCAAGCCCTAAGCAACGCTTCGTAGTATTCCTCGAAACCGCCATCGACGAATTCATCGAACTGCTCTTTCAGCGAATAATAGAGCCGTTTCAGCTCTTCGGCGTTTGCGTCGGTCTCGCCCAGATTCTTGATTACCTCTTCTAGGACGCTCAACACCTTGGCAATCTGCTCGTAATATGACAATGATTCGTCATATACTGATGGAATAAGACCAGCGCACCAGTTGTATAGCCAATCGATTGACTTGGCGCAAGGTTCGTCTGCCATGACCTCTCCTTTCTCTAATACCAATTTCCCGATAAGTTTACCACGATGCCGTTGGTTTTAATCGATGAATTAGGGTCGCTGGTCAAAGTTCCGTCATCCATGACATGCATCATCGTCACCTTCGATGCCGACCCTTCAACAGCGACAACGGGAACTATTATCTCCGTGCTAGGTCGGTACCCTTCTGGCAGCACGCCGATAATACCGTCAACGCCCACCTCGTAATCGCCTAGGAATTGAAGCTCGTTCGTCAACGACAACATAACCCCAGGGTTGGTGGATGTCGCGCCGTCGTGCAACGCGACTTCCCCTTGACCCTGGAAAATCTTGAAGAAATTAGGATTTCCCAAATCTTGCATGTCTAGCTCCAAACCTGCATGAAAAGACCTTGCACTTGCACGTTATTGATTACCTGCATGTCTAGGTTGAGAATCTTCTCGCTCAAATCGAGGAACGCTTGGTAATAGCGCGGGTCTGTCACGAACTCGTCCGTTGTGTCCTTGTTCGTCTCGTCCCGCTTGATGGTTCCATCGCTTTTCGATTTGGTGCCCACCGTGGTATCGTCCGCCGTGTCCTCGATGGTGAGGTTGGTGAGGTAATCCCCAGCATCGACCTTCGACACGAACAATTCATCCTGCGGAGTGTCCGAGAATTTGTTGGTAGACTTCCCAATGGATGACGTAGACGTGTCCGCGCTTCCGTTGCCGCTTGAGCTTTCGTCGAAATCGCGCAGCATGTCTACAACCTTGTGACGCTTTATTCCTAGAAGGTGCTCCACGTTCAAAAGCTCCGTCTCATACATCTTGTTGTAGTACGGCATAATCTCGTTGAACGTGTTCGAGCACCAAAGACAGAAGTGACCAACAGTCTCGCATCCGATTTCGCGCATCCAATAATGGCGGATGAACTTGTCGTTTAGCTGTCTCCTTTTGGATTCGTCGTAAATCGGATACTCGTCCAATCCCAACCGCGCGTATGCGGGTGAGAAATCCTGCTTCCATTCTGGCATGGCTGGGTTATAAGACCCAGCATCCTTTGCCCATTGGGTAACGAAAGTCCTTAACTGAATAGTGTCTTGAGCCATCTATACCAGCTCCCATCCGACGGGCGATGTCATGTTGGCGTAAGAGAATTCCTCGATGAAATCCCCTCCGTAATCAATGACCAGCTTGTAATCGATTTCGCTGATATAAACCATCGGCTTCAAATCGGTTACCGAATCCTCGTCCCAAAGCGTATGGGTTACCTTCTTTCCAGCTTCGATGGCCGCAATGGCTTCGTCTTTGGTCATTCCGCCACCTTCCAATCGTCGGCTTCCATAAGCTCCTCGTTAGTCGGCATGTAGGGCATAAGCGGCTCGCCCTTCTTATAGAAAGTGAGCACGCCATCCTCAATACCGATAGCGTCATTCCTCCACGTCTTGCGACGCATCCTCAAGCGGCGGTTCGTCTTCATCTGCGCCAGCATCTGCTGAAACTCCATAGTCCACCTCCCTGAATTCAACCTCGATGTCCAAACCCCATTTGGCGTTCGCGCTTTCGACTGCCATCTTACGCGATGCCAGGCAGATTTCGCGCTGAATCATCGTTTCTCCAAGATTCGACATGATTTCGCTCGTGATTTGACGTTCCTTCTTATCGTCGTTCGTGTTCTCAATGCCGATGAAGGTAAGCCATTCGTTCCAATATTTGTTCTGTGTCAGCATGACCTCGTTGGCTATATACGGCGTAGTGAAATCCACCGTGTCCATGAACCCGATGTCTGTTGAATCTGCTGCGGCAGTCCAGATTCGACCGCTGAACATCTGCCGAATGAGCTTAAAGCCGCTCAACTTCTGCTTCTCGGGGAACTTGAACACCTTCGCGACCTGCTGCTGCTTGACATTGGTATCGATTGTCATCTGATACATGGTCATTCGCTCTGCGAACATCTCTACATAAGACAAAAGCGGAATCCTAAGCCTGTTGTCTAGAATCACTACCGAATTCGTATCGTCTAGCGCGTAATTCTTGTCCTCTACTGGATTGTAGGCCATCGGCTCGGTAGGCATGAAGTAAATGTCCATCTTGTCGTTCTTTGAATTGACGGGCATGACAGCGAACCCTTCTGGCGCTCGAGCCTGCACGTCATCCTTCAGCGCATCGTCCTTGAAGAGAACCGCGCTGCCGCTCGTCGCTAGAAGGTATTCGAGGTATAACGGGTCTATTCCTTCTGGAAGGTTCTTCCACTCGTAACGCGTAACAAGCTGCATCAGCATTTTCTGCATGAAGTAGTTCTTCGTGATGGAGAACATGGCCGCTGGGTCGATTTCCTCGTATGCGAACGGGTCGCCGTCCTGCGACTTCTTGCGCTCCATCTTTCGCCAATGCGAAGCCATGTTAGCGCAAAGCGGCGCGTACCCAGTGCTGAAGAACCAGCTTCCAACGCCTATGTTTCCATTGGGGATTGCTCCCATAATTCCTCCTTAGAGAGAGTTGTCCAAACCGAAATTGCCCACATCGTCAACATGCCAATACCAAATGCCCTCGTCGTGCATTCTGTTTATGGCATCCATGGCGTATTCTGGAACCTTGCCGTTGAAGTCGGCGTGGCGGGTCTGCACGTAGTTCCAACACGGTCTGCCAGTTCGCGCGGGAACCTTGACCTGCTCGATGCAGTAGCCATAGACGCTGAAGTGGTCATCGATGGCCTTGGCTATATCGGCCTTGCATTGCTTTTGGTAAACGTAAGGAAGCCCAATGCGCATTCCCTGCTTGAGGTTGCTCGTGGAACCACCTTTGAGCTGATTCGGCCTCAGCGCAGCTTCCGTCAACCCGCCCGCCATCTGCGTAGCCGCCGAAGCAACCGTTCCTGCGCCGATTGCCTTGCTGATTTGTCCCGCCATACCAGCGATTCGCATCTGCGGAATCATCATCGCGATTGTTCCAGCGGTATTCGCCAGCGACCCGATGAAGCTTGATGTCATGTATTGCGAGAAAGCGTCAACGTTCCAATTCACCTGCGGCCATCCGCTCGTCACGATGGCGTATTCGTAGTTGGGCGAAACGCCATTGTATTTGTTCGGCGATGCCATCATGCCCGAATTCTGCTCGCATACCATGTACCACCCGAACGATACATCCTTGCTTCCTCTCGACCCGTTCACGGATTGAAAGCGCTCTGGCATCAATTCCAGCTCATTTGTAGTGTCGCTCAAACACACAACGTTATATGGATACGTGAACAGCTTGTTGTTCTTAGGAACGTACCCATCGATGTCGGAGCAGTTGACGGAGTATTTCTTCTCCGCAGTGTATGCCATCTCACCGCTGTTTATCCACACGCCATGGCCGTTATCGCACGGCGTAACGCCGTATCCCCCGTCAACCATACCTTTCGGTACCATGAACGCGCCGATAATCGCGTCAGCGGCACCAAGCTCCGTCATTTCCTTCGTGAACCATTGAAATTCAGCCGTGTTCGGGAACGCTAAAAGTGACGCGCCCGAATACACGCCGTTGTACCTGTCTCCTCCAACGGGTACCGCCAACTCTACTAGTCCTCCCGCGATACCCGTCTTTGGATACATGGTTGTCATGGCCACTGCGTACATATCTGAAAGAGAAATTCCCTCGGGGGGATTCTGGTCGCGATTGGCCTGAATATAGTTTCCCACATCCAATCCCTCGCTCATGGTGTGCTCGCCGATGCCGTCAGACGTTACTATTTCGCGCTCGACGAATGCGGCTTCCCATGCGAAATCGAACAGCCATGTCTCCAAGTAATCTGTCTGCAAAGACAGCGTGGTAGTTTCTTTTGCCTTGTATTGCATAGACGTGATGAAAGCATAATACCATTTGCTTCCATAGTCGGCATTCTGGTATGCGACATAGTTGCAGCCCGTAAGCTGCTCGAAATTCAGCGGAACGTCCATCGTCATGTTCTCGCGCTGGTATGTGAAGTCATCGGCAGAAAACGTCGTTAGATGAGAAGCCATCCACGATTGCTGCTCAGACGCGCTGCCGAAATAGCGGCGATGGTTAACGTCACCGCACCATGGTACCCAGCCTATGCGGACTTTGGTGTTCGCCATCAAACCCTCCTTCTATAAGAAAAGCCCGCCCAATTCAGGACGGGCTTTCGGAATTACGCTATTAAGAAACGGTAATGGTCGCTGTCGCTTTCTTGGACGAATCCTGGAGCGAAGTCGCGGTAACATTGATTGCCGTTGCGGACGGCTCGTCGGACGCTACATGGAGACGGTTGCCCGTTAGAACGGTGCCGCTCTTGGTCGCGCCCTCCATAGTCCATTGAACGTTGCGGGAGTAGATTCCCGAGCCAGCAACGGTGGCAGTGAGCGTAATATCCTGCCCAGCGGAGACGTTGGCTGCGGTCGGGGATGCCGTAACGCCAGTTACAGTGGATGCAGCCGACGTGAACGCGATGGCCTGCTCGAACGGGCTGATGGAGAAAATCATCCAGTTGTGTAGCAGCTCGTTGGTATATGCGCCCTGCGCGTTGTAAACGTTATCAGTCCAACGGTCATAGGTGTAAATCTGGAAGAACTTTGGGCCGAAAACGATGATGGGCGTTGCGTCGATAATCTGCTTCTCGTCTGAAGTAAGCTGTTTGAAGTTGTCATCGTTCTCGAAAATCAGCGCTAGACGCTGCTCGTCGAGATTCGAGAAAGAATCGATTTCGGTCACGTTGCCCACGAACTGCGCATAGGGGAGGTTGAACGCCTGCGCCCAGGTCTCGACGGAAATATCGGCGTTGGCCTTGGCGTTGATGATAACCTGCTGCTCGGATTTGTCCACGACGTTCATCACGCCAGCTGCATTGAACTTGCGGGACGGATTGTCTAAATACGTGGAGTATTCCTTAACCATCTTGAGCGCACCGTCGGCGGCTTCCTTGGAACCATTCTGAGCGGGAATCGATACCTGCGCCATATGGCCGCCAACGATGTATTTTGCAGTCATGTACTTCCAGGTCTGGTAAACATCATACTCTAAGGCTACCCACATCTGCGCTAGGATGTTCGCAATGAGGTCGTTGACCTTAGACCAGGCATAGAAAGCTTGGCGTACGGAACGACGTTCAACGGTAACCTTGTAGAACTTCTGGAAATCGAGCATGTGGTATGCGCTCATAAGGTTGGGAAGTTCGCGTTTGAACAGCTCCTCTTCCGCCGTGGAAGGATTGTAAGAGTGCGGGTCGCAGATATCCACGAAGATTTCCTGAACGGTCGAACCTGCTCCCTCGTACTGGCCTTGGTAGAACTTCGACCATTTGTTCATCCACATCATACGCTCAATCGCGACCATGCCGATTTGGTTGACCAGTGCGGGAACGAACGTGTTCATGTACGGCTGATAGTTCGTGATGATTTGGCCGATTTTGATGATTGAATCGTTGTCATCATAAATGAGAACTTCGTTGGAACCCTCTCCAACAGCGTATGTCGCAACGTCATTGTCAACTAGAGCATGAGCCAGTTCTGGGTTAGCATTCACGGCCTGGTTTACGATGCCCTTAGTGCCCTCGGTGCCAAGGGTTTTCATGACTTTCTTAACTGTTGCCTGTCCTGCCATGTTAATTTCCTTTCTCGAACAGCGCATCGATATCCTTCATCGTGGTAGGGTACGACACTTTGGACTTTTTGTCCACTGGTTCTTTTTGCTCGGACTGATTATTGCTCGCGAAGAAAGCATCGACGTACTTCTGCTTCTGCTCCTTCAGCGAAGCTTCGGCATCGACTGCACGTTGGATTGCTTCGTCGCGCTGCTTCTCCATGTCTGCCAGCGATTCGGCGGACGTTGCTTCAATCGTCTCCTTCTCGTCGGCTATTCCTGCGACGCTCTCCCAGATTTCTTGTGTAACGTCCTCGAATTTTGTGTCTTTGTATGCCATCAGAACATCCTTTCCTTTATTGTGTGCTCTCCCTCGACAAGCAGAACGCCGCCGTTTACTGTCTTGCGCTTCAGCTTGCCTGGGTAGCTGCTTCCTACCTTGAAGTTGTCGAACGTGACGTATTTATGACATGAATCGGGCATTCCCGCCACATGGATTGACGGCTTCCTGTCGTCCACCGACCAATCAAGCTCCTGGCACATGTAGCACTTCGCCCCGAGGTATTTCTGTTCCTCGTATACGCTCTCGAACTTCCACGCTCCGAGCTTCAGCGGGTCTATCTCCATGCCTACTGGCTTGGAGAATCCGACCAGCTTGCACGAATCCGTGTCGCAATACGCGAAACGGTAGTAGTTCGCCTGGCAAGCGTTGATGGTCTTGTATCGCGCCCATGCCGTGATGAAGCATCCGACTGGCAGGTACACGCTCTCCTTCGTCTCCTCTGGGAGAAGCACGTATTTGACCTTTCCCGTCTCGTCTAGAACGGGCTGCTTGGAAGCCGCCACTGTTTTAGTGGCGAACTTGCCGTAAAGAGAATTCAACATCAGCTTGGCTATAGTTGCCATGCCCTCGTTGCCTTCAGCCCTCGACTTCATCTTGACTTCGTTCCAATACTCAACGTACTTCTTGAACAGCGTCCTGGAAGCCCTGAACTTCCATCCATCCAACGGCTCGTAGAAATCGATTTCGTATTGCTGGAACATCAACTCCAAATCTACGCTCGTCAACGTCAATTCCACGATGCCTTTGGAATCCTTGGCATACTCTCGTGGATTGTGTAACGGCGATTTGTGGATTTGGATTGTCGGAATGTGGTCTGTCTTTACCCTGAACGAAACCCTAATCCTCTGTATGAACAGCGGATAAAGCTCATCAGTCTCGTATTCGCCGTCGTAATGGATTGGCTCTCCGAACGGCAGCAATTGCCCATCGGTAGCCGCCATCACGGACGGGTACAGCGAATTGACGTCGAACCCTATTCCATGGCCTATGCAGCGACCCTTGTATTTGTCGGACGCATAGGTGAATCCTCCGCGATATGCCTGACGAAGCTCCTCGTCACAATCGATGATTGGGAACACCTTGCGAAAACGCTTCTTGCCGCCCATCATGTCTATGTACGTGTGAAGCGCGTTGGAACCAGCAGTCATCTTAGTCAAGCCCTGCTCCAACATAACGTCCATCGCCATCGCGTCGATTCTCACGTCATGGTCTATATAGTCCCACTCCTCTGGTGTCGGCTCGTATCCTACCTCGCGATACCTATTGTAATCGATTTCCCCCTTGGCAATCGGCAATCCGAACGCTTCAGGGATTTTAGCTATCTTCAGCGGAATTACCTTCAGGCTGTCCAAGATTTCGACGGGCTTCCCTCCCCAATAGAGCTTCAGGCAATACCATACGTTCATATCCGAAATCAGCGAAGTGAAAACGCCTGGAACGAAATCCTGGTTATCTTGCCGCCATTCCCATCCATTCTTCAGCAGCCAATCCACGATGTAGCCGCCGTCGTATTGGAGGTTGTGGAAATACACCGTCTCCCCTTGACGATGCTTAAGCCATTGCATGAAGGATTCGATATCCAACCCTCTATAGATATTATCGGTGTTACCGATTTCAGACGCGCACCAAGACCAAACACGCACCTTCTCCTCGTCCCGCTCCTCTATAGTCTCAAAGTCAGCGCACCACCTAGACACATGGCTAACCTCCTAATTGGGTCTTGTATTTGTCTCTGACATTCTTCCAATATTCCCTGATTCGCCTTGTCCTGATATCATCATCCGTGGGGTCGTAAACGAAATAAAGCGTCGCATCGATGTCCGCCGCCGCAGTGTCCTTGTAGACTTCCTCCAGCGGTATACCCGCCTTTCGCATATCGGCTATCAACGTCTCGATTTCTTTAACCAAATCGCTTCCCATGCCCATAGGGTCGAACACGGTATGCAATGCCTTTACGTATGAATCGAAATATCTGTTGGCGGTAACGCTCGCGTCCATCCTATATTTGTTCACGCGATTCATCACGGTCATCGGGCGGCCTTTCTTGCCTGGAACATCGCCAGATGGCACCCAATCTATCTTCGCGCCGATTGGCAGGGCGTTCGACATTCCCTCCAATGCCATCCTGTCCTTCGGCGTTTTGCCCCTCCAATACTCGAAGCCCTTGCGATGTGCCGTCGCTGGCACCTTGACCTTCTCGACCTCGATGCCCAGCTTCTTCAGCATGGCTACGCGAGATTGGTTGTATGCCCTTTTCATGATTGAAGTTTCATTGAACTCATATTTTGTTATCAAAGTTCCACTAGGAAGCTCATGCACCTCGCCAGCATTTGGGGACTTGATTCGCTTAAGCCTGTTGACCTCTCTAATGTAATCACGTTTGTTATGGATACGGGATTTGATGTCATCATAGTCCACCGATGGCGGAAGATGAACCTGCATAGGAAGCTTGGCTTCCATCTTGACAACCTCGCGATTGTATGAACGAACCAGGTTCTTCAGGGTTTGCGATTCGGAACGTCCAACCCTGAACTTAGCACCCATCGAGAACCGCCTTCAGCTCTACTGTCGGCATATTGTGGCGCTCCCAAGTCCCGTCATCGCGAAGAACCTCGACGCAGTATCCTCGCGTCTCGCACATCTCATACCATTGGATAGCCGCCATAAGGCGGAAATCGACCAGGCACTTGAAACGTCGTGACATCGAATCGTTTAGCCATGCTATTCGCTGCGCCAACCCCTTAGAGAATTTGTCTCGATGCAAGGCGGAAGAAAACTTGAAACGCACATTGCCGAACATGTATTCATACGGCGAATCCCTCAACGAGGTATATACTGGTGAACGCGCCATAATCCCTCCTTAGAGACTGATTACCAATATATTGTCTCTTATTTCCAATGCTTGAATTGGCATCAGTGCCATATGAAGGGGCGTCATCAAGAGACGCCCCGAGAACACTTCTTCGTCGTTGACCACCTCAACCGGCTGATACCTTGAGACGTAATCGAGCAGGTCAACGATATCCAACCTATCGGCGATAGTTCCGCTTGCCACGGGAATCACCGCTATCTCCTCGCGGAGGAAGCTCGACCTCCTTGCCGATGATTTCGACCTTTGAGCGACGCTCGCCGTCCTTATTCTCCCAAGAAGAATAGCGAAGCTTGCCATGGATGGTGAGCTTCATACCCTTCTTGATGATATCGGCCAGGGCATCCGCCTGAAGACCGAACATCGTCACATCGAAGAAGTTGGTGTAATCCTCATTCTTCGCGTAATCGTTGACGGCGATACCGAAATTCATGATTGACACGCCACCATCGGTTTCACGGAATTCAGGGTCGCGAGTTACATTGCCAGCTACAATAACCTCATTGATATTGCTCATTGCTACTCCTCGGTTTCGGTGGATTCTGCGACAACCTCTTCCTCTGTTGCCAGCGATTCAAACTGCTCCCAGGGCATCGAGTACATAGTCTTGCCAATGATTTCGGCTTCCATGGTCGCACCAGGCTTGACATGAACGCCAGCCGCCTTTAGAGCGGTTCTCATGTCCTTCTTCGTGCAAGACGTGCCTTTGTGAACGCCAAGGCCAGTGACCTGGCATCTGTAGCCCTCATCGGTCTTTACCATCTCGATAAGAGATACCTTGTAGGTGTTAACGGTGCGGGTAATCTTGTCAGCCATTTCAAATTCCTTTCTCGTAGGTTACCCAGTGCTTATACAATACGACTATTCGTCGTCATTGTCCATAATGAATGAGTTTTCTTCAATGATTTTCATCATTTCTTCACACTCCATCATTTCACAAATAAAGTCATAATCCATCTTGCCTATCTTTCCTTTGCCAGTCGCGGCGATTTTGGTTCTCAATTCCCAAAGCATGTCATACAATACCGTTGTTTCGACATCATCACTGAACAAAAGCGCTAATATATAGTCTGAAAATTCTTCAGCATAATTAGCGCCTAAATATTTCTGGAATAGATAACTCCCATACATGCGGAAATTAAATGAAGATAGCTTTCTGCCATTTTTAAAGTAAATTCCACCATTATACATCATGGCACAAGATGATTTTTCATTTACGATATTCCGAAAATCCTCGTCTTCAAAAACAGTTTCAACAATGCCTGCATCAACGAAATAATACCTATATTTTCCATCAGATGATTTATGCTCGTAAACTTCAATTCTCAACTTTTCCATGAGCATTATCATCATAGAAGTATCAACCTCCTTATTATCATACAACGCTACCATATATTTCTGAAATTCTATGGCATCCCTCTCGTTAGTGTACCTATTAAACAACCCATAGAAGTCAAGATTTATTTGTACCAGCTTATTGCGGAATTCCTCTTCAGTCATTTTCCAATCCTTCCCGCCCATTTTAGCTTACCGTAGTTGAGTTGATAACCATATCGCCTACCGTATTCATCCCAAATGAAAATCTTGGCGTTTTGGTCATTCTGAATAAGAACGTAATGAGCGAAATTCTTCATGTCCTCATCGTCGTACAGTTCTTCATCGAATTCATCGATGCAATCGCCATCGAGGTACAGTTTGAAATGGTATTGCATCCCTACTCCTCCTTATGTCGAATCGTCTGCATCTTCAGCAGCTCGCTACCGCCGAAAAGGGAGATTACGAAAACATCCCAGTCATAATTAGTTCGCGCTAAATCGCTTACCAAGGAATAATGGTAATTATATGAACCCATCGCTTCATCAATATTATCGAAATACTTTGTATTACGGGTTTGCTCAATTACTCCACCTTTAGCATTGAATGCAGACATCAAAACTTCCACGACAAACATCGGTCATCGTCCTCTCTAAAATTGGCGGTCATCGCCTTGTAAATTGACGGTCATCGTCCTATAGCGGTTAGGTGAATGTTAACTTCAGGTAATTTTGATAAAAGTTAAGCAGGGTTGTTAACCCTGCCCAACTTTTACCTGTTTGATTCAGCGCCTAACACGTAAGCTATTATCAGGGTGAAAGCCCAAACAGCGGCTATACCCCATAGCGCATTACTTGCAATGAACACTTTTATACTCACTTTCTGCTTTTTCTTGCGTCTTCTTGGATTCACGCAAGATACTATATATTTGCAACTCACGTTGAACGATTAAGCATCGTATCCAAGCCGCCGCCGTGGCGATAAACGCCACGGCTAGAATTATCTCTTTAGGCATTGCAATTCCTTGTATCGGTATACTTGCATTCGGCTTCAATGTCTGTTTTTGTGAACCAAATAACATAACCGTTATTTTTTAGGTTCTCAAAAAGATAACCGCGAATACCGTAAAGACTATGGCCGCTGATATACTTTCGAGCGTCTTTCATCGTAAAAGAGCCGTTAGGGTGCTTGTAAATGTGATGCATAGTTGCATTTGAATAGGGCTTATTAAGGCCATTGTTGTAGTGTTGCGTCTTAATGTATACCATGAATAGCCCCTATTTAAAATAAAGATGGTTGTTATAGCGTGTAATATGAGCAAGCATAATGCAACCGTTCAGCGGGTTTTCAAACTCAAATTGAACGCTGAAAGTCATACAATTATGCCCTGCAATCCGAAAGTCACGCCCGTTGAATTCCTTGCACAAACGTTTACAATAATTATAGGCGCTTTCTTTAGCATCACTATATGAACCGTAAACATCGCTCAAATACACGCCCTCACCGTATCGAATTGGTGCATCGGCGTATGGATGACACGTAAACGTTTCAAGCATCTCTTGCGTAAATAGTTCGGACTTTTTCATTTTTGTTACCTACTTTCGTGCTAGTTTGTTTTACCCGCTCAATAATGGCGTTGCTTAAATGCTCATTAATGATTAAATGTTGTGTTGAACGACATACGATACAACTTTAGCGTATGCATCGCGCGGGCATGTCGATTTAAAAAGCCAATTCTTAAAAGGTAGTGTTTCGTTGATAAAGTCAACGAATGAGCGCAAGCCGCAAATAGTGAAACGCTCCATTATTGCACCTCACCGTTATGAATGAACGTAGATTCGAGAACGACACTTTCGCCGTCAAGTCGAACTATCAGCGTCACATAAATATTACTACTACCATTAATTGAGTGCATCTCACTAGTTATGCGCTCGCCTATAATTGTAGAATTATATGCAATTAAAGCACAATCGAGCGAATCACTAAAGAAACGTTCGTCTGTTTGTTTTTGCTCCCGAATTGCTTTAGTGTTGTAATAGTTACGGACAACTTTAACGGAATATCTCATAGTAAACCCCTATCCGCAACGCCATTATTGAGCGGGTATCTGGTATCTAATCGTTATAGCGTTTTCAAGGTTCAGCCCCTAGCCTATAGCGCGGTTAAGACTATCCCCACGCAACTGCACTGTAACCCCGTGCAATGGGCTAACTACTACCTACCCTTGTAGGCTGTGCCTACAGTATAAGGGATACAGGGTCACATGTCAATTTATATGCCTACCGTTCACCATTCTAAATACTACCGTTTACCGACAAAATACAGAATGGGGAAAAACGATTAAGACCAAATAGGGGGGGA
>ULUD01063781.1_pt1 | contig 18729 bp, 18 predicted proteins | sample 1958191 | NCBI WGS metagenome assembly ULUD01 (sample SAMEA4835751, study PRJEB28245) | human gut metagenome | biome: gut microbiome; material: fecal sample | place: Denmark | collected 2008 | reverse complement strand
ATGAGCGCCCACTGCACACAGAACAACACTATTCCAAGCACATTTCCCCAGTACACAAGGTACAGCGGAGCAAATGTTCCTCCTATCAGCAGATATATCGAGGAATAGTCAAATCTTCTCCAGAGCCGCTTGACTGCCAGCCCGGATTTGTATGAGTGATACAGACAGCTCATGAGAAACATCAATATCAGTGATATTCCATAAAAACACGATGCCATCACTTTGAGTCCTGTGTCTGACTTCAGGAGAAGAAGGACAAAGCCGGCTATGGCAAGTCCTGCTCCTATTCCGTGGGTAACAGCATTTCCCACCTCCTCGAGAACGGTGAGCTTTGGCGGCTCATTCAGTTCCCTGTAGTGCTGCCTTTTTGCTCTTTTTGCCTCTTTCTTCTCTTCTTTTCTTTTCTCTTTGTCCAGTTCAGCTTTCTGCTGACTGCTCATGTCTGTTTCTAAGTTATTTACTTCTGCCATATTTAATCCTAAAACTTCTTTCTATCTATAATTCTATCTATAATTTATACTGCTATCTATAATCTACACTGTCTTACAACCGCAGTCTCCAGCTCCCGTGCAGAGTACAGCCCTGGGATCATCATCGCAGACCGCTAAAGTGCCTCAAACACCTGCACCCCGCGTCTCTTCAGCCATATCCTGAACAACGCGGCAATGACAGCTGTCAACACTGCGCTTATTATAAGATATAATGTCGATCCAGTCAGGCTTCCGAGGGCTACGTATCCTGCTACAAGTACTATAATATACACAAAATTAGATAAAAGAGCAACAAGTACACCCATGCTCTGCTTCACGACTGATGCTTCCGACGTCCAGTCAAGCTTTGGCATCTTGAGATTGACTGCAAGCCCTATGTATGCAGTCAGGCACACATAAAGACATGGTATCAGTAACATCATCACGCCATCTACAAGTGATGGTGTCACAAAAACAAGCATCACTATATCAAGGATCAGCGCCGGAATCAGGGTAAGTATCACATGCATCCTCAGTTTTGCCCTAAGTATCTGCCACGATGTGACTGGAAGCGAACGCACGATCCAAAGATTCTTTCCCTCCAGAGATATCGATGGTGCAGTCAGATCATTCATCGACGCAGCGGCACATACGGCTATACACGCCCCAATTATAAGTGCACCATCCGGTAGTCCGGGAGTTTTCGTAATCATATCTACTACATACTGTCCTTTAACAAGGCAAACCACTGCCAAAGCGATCATTATCAATGTCCCCAGGGAACAGTTGAGCATATATACGGCAGATGCTGCCAGTCTTTTGAACTCTTTCTGAAGAAGTGCTGCATCCTGGCTCTGCGCCTTTGCAGCTTTTATTATATTCTTCCTTTTTGTATGTCCGGCTTTTGTCGTCACGATTCCGATGAATGTTCTCTCAAGTACCAGCCACACTGCAAGAGAGATGATCAATGTGCCTGCTGCCACAAACGCCAGCTGCAGTCCATCTCCTGTAGCCGCACGACCAATTGAATAGAGCGGATATGCAGCACCTTTTATCTTTGCACTGTATTCTCCGCTGTTTGCCAGGATCTTTGAGAGCAGCTTATTTGCATTCATGTATACAGCATAATATGCGGCTATAAATGCCAGTGACAATACAACTGTCACAAAGCTCTTATTTCTGGTCTTATTGCCTATCTTCCCCACTACCCAGCCAAGTATACATGAGAGCACCAGTATGACAAATGTCAGAAGAACCAGTACTATAATAGATGACACGACCGGCCACACACCGGGATGGGCTACTATTCCATATACTATGATACCGGGAACCATGGCGGTCACGGCGAACATCGCACCCATGATGTACACTCCTGACAGTCTTGCAAATAATATAGCCCTGACCGGGATGGGCAGTGACAGCATCAGGTCATTGTCTTTTGCCTGATACAAGCTCGCATATGTATTGAACACACTTCCTAATATACCGATGGTCAACGCCATCATAGACATCATCGCCATGTACATCCAATCAAGCCCCGCAGAACAAAGCGGCTCACACACCGAATATGCCTCCATTCCGAACATGGCTCCCATACAGCCCTGCAGCACTGCCACATAACTGATGATACCCAGAACTACAGCACCTTTGGATCTGGACTTTCCAGTCTTCCGGTCAACGAAAAATCCACTGAACAGCATCTTAAGCTGTTTCTTCATCAATATCCTTATCATGACTCACCCTCCAGATCAAGGAACACGGATTCAAGTGACTCGTCTCCCTTCACCTGCTCCATTATGCCCGCCTTCACCAGTCGTCCGCCTTTTATGATCGCCACTTTATCGCACAGCTTTTCTGCGACTTCCAATACATGTGTGGAGAAGAATATCGCCCCTCCGTCATCGCACATTTTTCTCATCATCTGCTTGAGTATATGGGAAGCCTTTGGATCGAGTCCGACAAACGGTTCATCCATGATGACAAGTTTCGGCTCATGTATCCATGCTGATATGATTGCCAGTTTCTGCTTCATACCATGGGAATACTCGGATATCAGCTGTCCTAGGTTGTCTTTTATCTCAAATGCGTCAGCATATTTGTCTATGAGCTCGTCCCTGACTTCCTCCGGCACGTCAAATATATCTGCTATAAAATTCAAATATCCGATTCCGGTCATAAAATCATACATATCTGGATTGTCAGGAATATATGCCATCTGTTTCTTGCATTCCAGCGGTTTTTCCTTTATGGACACACCATCTATAAGGATATCTCCCTCCTCAAAATTCAGGATCCCTGTACACGCTTTTATAGTGGTTGTCTTACCTGCCCCGTTGTGTCCGATGAAACCATATATCTCCCCCGGCATTATATGTAGGCTTAGATTGTCCACCGCCAACTTATCTCCATATCTCTTTGTGAGATTTTTTATTTGCAGCATATTATTTTCTCCTTTTTCAAAACAGGGGACGGAGGTACCTGACCTCTCCGTCCCCATAGATTATCGCGCTCTATGCTTATTTCGCTTCATCCTGCCCCTGAACTCATCAAGTGCCGCGCGACCAGGTCCCGTCATAGGTTTGATCCACCTTCCTTTTAACAAGTACGGTGTCAGTATGACAAATCTCAGAAGTTCATCCGTGTAAACAAATGAGAACACTGCGAGGAATGGCAGCTTGAGCACCATTCCTGCTACCCATGTAGCCGGGACCGAAAACAACATCAGTCCACTGATCTCCATAACTGTTCCAACGATGGCCTCACCGCCTGCACGGAAGCACTCGTTCTGTATATAGCAGCATGTTCTGACTGCTCCGAAGAACAGATATATTATAAGCATATACTTTGTGTACATCATCGCCTCAGCCCCGAGTCCAAACAATCCAAACAGCGGATTGTGCAGCAGCATCGTGATGAGCACAATTGTGAATGTGATGGCAGGACATACCAGTGCAGCTCTCTTGGCATAGGAAAGTCCCCTGTCCAGATTACCCGCGCCAACTTCATTTCCCACGGCAACGCTGGACGCATTTGCCAGACCACCAAAGAATGCATATACAAACCCTTCACATACACGGAATGCAGCCATGGCGGCTATGGCGGAATCACTCTGATGTCCCATGACAACGTTGATTATCATCTGGCCCACGCCATAGAGGATCTCGTTGCATACGATCGGGAATGCCTTGGACGCATAGGACTTCACAAATCCCATATCAATATCAAATGCCTTTCGCGCACTGAACTTTATCTCATGCCTGCTCTTTGCAAGATACAGAATGAGCAGCGCTATGTTCACGATACCAGACACCAGTGTACCTATAGCCGCACCAGCAACTCCCATCTTGGGAGCACCAAATTTACCATAGATCAACACAAAATTTATACAAAAGTTGAGTAAAAGTGAGATGACCGAGCATACCAGTGGCACCTTCACCCTCTCCGTTGACTTAAGGAGTGCTGTAATTATTGCGGCAAATACCTGAAGCGGATAAGACCATCCAACTATTCTCATATATGGCTTCGCAAGTGCTATGATCTCTACTTTATCTGTATATATTCCAAGTATCCACCCCGGTGCAACCACAGTCACCACCGCAAATGCTATTCCAAATATTCCCGCACATATGATCGCCAGACCAAATGCCTTGTTCATTCCCTCTGGATCCTTGGCACCCCAGTATTGAGACATGAACAGAAGGGAGCAGCTGACAAATCCCCAATATGTTGAAAACAAAAGTGATCCTATCTGTGCACACACGCCAACCGCCGCAACGGCGATCTCGCCCTCACTTCCTATCATGATGGTATCAACCATACTAGCGGTGGTCGCCAGCAGATTCTGCATCGCAATAGGCACAGCAAGCACAGCCAGCATTCTGGCAAATTCTTTCCATGTCACCTTTTTATTATTTTTTACAAAGCCCGTAGCAGCACTTCCCATTTTTGTTACCTTTTCCTGTTATTATCTCTTTCATCATTTAATTTGATGCGTCCGATTATTGTACTCCCGAATAATTGTATTTGCAATGGCTTTATACCTGTAGTATGAAGTATTTTCTTATTAATTTTAACAGGCGCACCACTTTTATTCCATCTGTGATGCGCCAAGCCTTGTTATTTTCAAGTATTATATTTTTGTGTGCCATTGTTACATACTGTTGTTGGTTGACAAATCTTCAAGCTCACGCTCTACTCTCTCAAGCTCGCCGTCACTCCAGTTCTCCCCCAGTGCAAATACTGCCCTGCACACACTGAAGTTCACCTCGCCATCTGCGTTGATCTCCCCGGAGATCACTCTGTGGGATATCTTCTGAAGTGTGGAAAGTATGTCTATCCGCACGTCCGATATGACAGAAGGCTCTGCCACATTGCCATCTCTATTGCCTTCCTCGTGCTCTGTCCGTTCTTCTCTGTACACGCTCTCCCAGTCATAATCTGCAGTCCTGCCACATGGTGCACCGCATACACTGCAGTCAGGGACAATTGTATGCTTATCAGCATGCACCCTTGCGATCATCGCCTTCATGTCTGCATCAGAGATGCCAAGAGCAATATCAGACATGTGCAAACCTTCTATTATTATGTTATTTGTATCATCAGTCACATGCATCATCCCATCAGTGGCTCTCACCAGCCCTATCAGAGCACCGACCAGACGACTGCCTGTCTCAGTTGTAATTCTTATTTTATCTTCCATTGTCTTTACCTTTCATGGTGCTGTGAAGAGAATGTCAGTCAAGAATTCTTCCATCTATTGATATTGTTGCAACCTGCCATGGGATAAACTTGCCGCTGTCCTGAAGTGCCTTCTTCGCAACCATCTCCAGTCCTCCACAACAAGGAACCTCCATACGGACTATTGTAACACTTTGTATGTCATTTCGCCTGATAATCTCTGTAAGTTTCTCTGAATAATCGACACTGTCAAGTTTCGGACAGCCGATCAGCGTCACATGTCCCTTTATGAATTTCTCGTGGAACGATGCATAGGCATAGGCTGTACAGTCCGCCGCTATAAGCAACTTTGCACCATCAAAGTATGGCGCATTTACCGGGGCAAGTTTGATCTGCACCGGCCACTGTGTGAGCTGGCTCGGGCGCTCATAATTATATATGTCACCCGCCTGCTGATTGACTGTTTTATCAGTTGTATTCTGTACGCATTCTACTGCTGCCTGTTCATATGAGCTTGCCTGTACCGCTTCACCTGAAGCTGCTGCCGGTCTCCTGAATATGCTTCTCGCCATGGAACCAGGGCAACCGGAGTGTGCCGGACTTTTTTCATGCATCACTCCTGAGCCAACCATATTTCTGGATTTTTCTGCATCGAGTCTTGCCTGTTTGTTTGCCACGACTGCCGCCTCATCATACGCAGCCGCCTCTCTCTCCACAAATGTTATGGCTCCTGTAGGACACGACGGCAGGCAGTCGCCAAGTCCATCACAATAATCGTCTCTGAGCAGCTTTGCTTTGCCGTTTACCATGCCTATAGCACCCTCATGGCACGCATTTGCACAGGCTCCACATCCATTACACTTGTCCTCGTCTATCTGTATAACTCTTCTTATCATATATATTTCCTCCAATCTTTTTCCTGCTTTTAACGTCATTATATTCAGTCAGAGCATTTGTGTATGTTGAATTTTCAACATAAAAATGTTATACTTTTCAGGGACATTCCTTGTGACAAATGTAGCGTCCCCACTAAGAGGTAATATGAACAAATACATGGACACATTATTGAAATCCAGTCTTTTTTCTGGTATTATCGCCGACGACGTTGACTCCATACTGGACTGTCTGGGTGCAATCATCAAAAAATACCAAAAAAATGAGTGTATTCTCATGGCTGGCAACACAACAGAATATATAGGATTGCTGCTTACAGGCAAAGCGATAGTCATCCAGGAGGATTACTGGGGTGGTCAAAGCGTCATGTCTGCCATCCTGCCCGGACACACGTTTGCGGAATCATATGCCTGTACCCCTGGCTCCGTACTCGACGTCAGCGTATATGCTGAAGCTGCAAGTTCTGTATTGTTTCTGAATGTTCAAAAAATGCTCACCACCTGCCCGGTAACATGTGGCAGACATAATCAGATGATAAGAAATCTCCTGTGCGATCTCGCCGGCAAGAACCTGAGGCTCGGCGAAAAATCAAAGCACATGAGCCAGAAAACAACCAGGGATAAGTTGCTCTCCTACCTGTCATCGGAGATGCACAGACATGGCAGCAACGAATTTGACATACCATTTTCCAGACAGCAGCTCGCTGACTTTCTGTCCGTGGATCGCAGTGGACTGTCTACTGAACTTGGCAGGATGAAGACTGATGGGCTGATCGACTTCCACAAATCTCATTTTGTTCTTAAGTCTCCTGCCCAGGGGTGGACTGATGTGTGATGTTGATGTATCATGTAATTAACTGTTCAGGGAAATTCATTACAGATGGGGGATTTTCCCTGATTCAGGATTTATCAATATAATATGATCAGGAGGGATTTCAATGAAACCAATGAAAACTATCAAAGACGGATGGAACAAATTCACTGTTGTCGTAAAGGATAAAGACTACTCAACAAGAGAGGCCGTGCTTTTCGCTATCTGCACATTCCTCACAGGGCTTGTGCTCGGAATGCTCTGCTCTCCTAGAAAGAGCCAGACATTTGGCTCATACAACGGCAACTGCAGCGATGGCGGCTGTAACTGCGACTGCGATTATGATGAGAACGATTTTGAGTAGGCTGCGAACTGATAACTAATATCCCAAAGCAAAAGACAGGTGTCGATTATCTGACACCTGTCTTCTGTGTTTCACAGGATACATTTCACTTATATCTTCCAGCTAACTGCCAGTTCTCTCGAATCCACAAATCTTCTGTAGATTCCGTCCTGCTTCATGAGTTCTTCGTGGGTTCCCTTCTGGGCTATTCTTCCCTGATCCACCACTACTATCTGATCCGCATGTCTTACTGTCTTGAGTCTGTGGGCGATCATGATGATCGTCTTCTCCTTTGTCAGAGCGTCCACTGCAAGAGTAAGCTCCTTCTCGTTCTCAGGGTCAACATTTGCAGCCTCCACAACCTCTTCATGGGTTATCTCACCCGAATCCACATCCCAGAATCTAGCGATCAGATTGCACAGGGTTGTCTTTCCACCGCCAGATGGTCCGACGATCGCCGTCGTTGTCTTCTCCGGTATGGTGAGTGAGATTCCGTCTATTATCTTTCTCTTGTCGTAAGAGAACTCTATATTCTTAACCTCTATATCGTGATTTTCAGGATTGAGTTCCTTTCCATCTATATCCATTGTGTCAAGTCCGAGCACTACATTTGCCCTGACGTAGGCTTCATTTGCCGCATTGAGTCTCTTCGTCTGCTTGCCGGCATTCTGCATCACAGTATTTATCACAAGGAATATGGCAACTCCTGCAAGTGATACCAGCGCGATCCTCCAGTCGCAAAGCAGGATCATGAGTATGATCATGGATGTCTCGAGAAGTCCCTGAGTCGTAAGCATGACTACTCTCGTAGCCACATCTCCCAGATTCTCCATGGTATTTGCCGTGACTGATGCGATCTCGCCTATTCCTAATTTGGTTTGGGTATAACAGAATTCACCGCCAAATTCAACTACGGATTGCAGTTCTTACAAGGTTCATATCCTTCAGATATAAGCTCGTCCCTTGTGGTCGTTCTCTCAGATTTATTCGCTTCCTTCATCTGTTTCACACTCCTGCATGATGGCTTATGAAACTTACCGGTGTTGGTGTTGACTATGTATGTATCCTCATCCGCGGACTCCTTCTGGATCTCCGATGTATCACTGCCAATATCTGACTCCGTATCCTGAGTTTCTCCGATCATTCCAGCTTCTGCTGTCTGGTCATCATCTCCTTTTTCCTCTGATACTTTAGTGCTGGCATGCTCTCCCGGCACCACATAATCCGGATCCGCTTCGCTGTCCCCTGTAGCATAGTCGATTATCACGCCTGGCTGTACATTGTACACATACACATTGAAACTTACTCCTGCGCCTTTATCCTCCACGGACTCCGCCTCCATCTGCACTCCAGACGCAACCAGATTGCCTCCATCGTATACAGGTGTAACCCTGTAAAGCACATGATTTCCAGTACTTTCCACATAATCAGCTACCTCATTTTCAAATGGCAGCATGCCTGTGACATTCAAATATCTGGTTCCAGTTATCAGATTCTTTTCATTTGCATTCTCCCCGGCAAGCTGATATCCGATCAGATGGCAGCGATTATACAGATAATTGCCGTCTATACGATCATTGTATTTAACTGTATGCCACCCTGAAGGCTTTATCATACCTATCTCGCCGCGCTCCTCCGTTGGCATAATCTCCTTACAGATATTGGCATAGGCAACTCCACATCTTCCAAGGAAGTCCAGGTCGCTGTAATTCTCAAATGCCTCCGTCACCATCTCATCCTCACTGAAATAAGGCACATTGCCATTTATCTCACAATATGCCTCTCCCGAATATATGGGAATATCAGCAATCTCCATGCTCGAAGCCTGCTGATCTGCAATTTTCTCAGATGCTGCCGCACTGCTTTCAGGTGACGTGTTGCCGGTGTTATCTTTTTTCTCCGCAGCTGTGGTATTCTCTGATTCTGAGGTATCTTCTACAGTCTCCTTCTCATATCCCTTTACCGCGGACCTGCTGCCATCCGCAATTCCTGACATACTGCACCCGGACATCAGCAATGCAAATATTGCTACATACAGTACACTGTAAAATTTTCTTTTCACGTCACATTCTCCTCTCTGAAAATGTTATCCCTGCCTATATACATCCTATTAAAATTTAGCTATCTTTTTCCAAAATGTATAATAACATTCTACATTTTGTCATCCGTTTTGTGAATACATCCCCGCATAAAACCTCAATTCAAAACAAAGAGTTTTCACTAGCTGCTTTAACGAATCATTGCAACAAAAAAGAGGATATATACCACATGTGATACATATCCTCCTTACAATTTATGCTCCCTTGTGTAAGCTTTTCCCTACACCATTCCATTTGCGACCTTATACTTGTAGAGCATCTCCGCATGATTCTGCTCCTCGATCTGTATATCCGCCAGAAGCTTTCTCACCGCGCTCTCGCCAAATGCAAATATCTCTCCATTGTACTCGCCTGACACAAGCTTCTCTGTTCCAATACAGTCTGTTGCAAGGAACTCATCATTCTTCTTATCCTCGGAATCGTCCATCATCTTGTATGTCTGCTTTGGCTCATAATCTTTTCCATCGCTGTCATTGCAGTCACACTGTGGAACCTGTCCGTCAAGCACCTGGGTAAGTGAATCATAGTGCTTCTGCTCTTCCTTCTGTATAGTCTGGAACAGATTCTTAAGCTCAGGATCCTTCGCCTGCTCCGCATATCTTCCATATTTCTCCACACAGGACTTCTCCTGTGTCTGAAGATCCTGGATAACTGTTCTCTCTTTTTCCTTTAATATCATAGCAATACTCCTTTCGATTAAAATTCATCCCATCGCATAGATATTATTGTCCAAAATAGTACAGCTCTATTCCTACATCTCTATTTTTTTATATTTTTCTGCCTTCTGGTCATTTATATATATGTATGGCAATGAAAAATCTCAGGACCGTGTCATACAATAAAAGGCGAATGCCCTGCAATTGTCATACAGCCATCCGCCATTATATCACATATATTTATTTTATTTCTGTAGTCTCACAAACTCTCTGCAATAAGCCACATACATTACAATCAACACAAGTCCAACAGCCACTATTGGCATCACGCCTGTGTCAAATGCAAACATACTCATAAACGTAAGTATCCACATGACAAATCCTGCCTTAATTCCAGTCATAAATCCCTTCTTGGAGGATTTGGCTATCATGATAAGCTCAGCCTCGTCCGATGTGTTCTCCCAGTCACGGCGAAAATGCATATCGAATATATTTCCGCTTTTCTCCGGGTTAAGCTTCTTCTCTTCATCGATGACAAGCTTTTCAACCACACAATACAGTGCCATAGATATCAGAAATACGAGCTCAGACAGCACTGTCAGGAATGTGCCACGCCCATCACTGTACGTCCTGTCCACAGCGTATATACACACCGGAAACAACACAAGTCCAACGAACACGATGACACACGGGAGATATGAGGCAGTCGTGATCCGACTCTCTATATCCACTATCACATCCTCGTCCTCTCCGTCCCAGCCTCTGATCATCCTCTTTATCTTCCCATACATGACAAATGACACCACAAACGTCGCCAGCATGAGCACACCATATACTATAGGCAGCGTATCAGCTGTTATCCACCATATATGATCCCAGTTGATTCCATCCAATGTGTCCTTGTTCACCGCGGCAAGCCTTCCCGCCAGGAAACCTCCCAGCAGACTTGCCAGGATCATGACCGCAAATATTATATATATCTTCAGATTACTTTTCTTGTTCACTTTTTTATCAGTATCCTTCATCTCATATCCTCTTTTCATTCTATGAATTAACACGACCTTATCCATATGTCAGGAATCATTCCTTATCATCCTCGTATTGGAATATATCCTCCACGCTGACACCACATACCTTCGCGATCTTCAGTGCCAGTGTCACCGATGGGCTGTAGTCGCCCCTCTCTATCTGGCTTATCGTCTGCCTTGATGTCTGCACCAGTGCACCCATCTCCTGCTGGTTTACTCCCAGCTTCGCCCGATATTCCTTCAGCCTGTTGTACAGCGGCATCTATATCACCTCCAGCTTGTTAATCTGTATTGTCATCATAATCAGGTCCATTATCTGTTTATGCCGTCCTCTCCATCAGAGCCCAATCCTTTTATTACATTGTCCGCATCTTCAGCTTCTGCTCTGTCTGCCAGCCCATGCTCTGCATACTTATGTGTGGATGTCCCCCATATCATGGAAAAGCTTATTCCAAAACAGAATCCAATGGAAATTCCAAGCGCCAAATTGTCAAACAGCATTCCATACACTATACCAAGTGCAACACCTATGATAATTCCAAGTGGTGCGCCAGTGGTTTTATCGCGCTTACACACATATATTTTATCCCTCAAAAAGAATCCATCACTCTTCCCATCTCCAAATACATCTATCACATTCTGATACACATTGCTGTGGGCAACCTCCATCATGTCATCTGCCAGATCCTCCACCTCAGGATGAATGTAATACTTTCTAAGCTTGTATATACTGAGTACATCCTTGCCACTTTCAGGTTCAGGCGTCAACTCACTCCTGGCAATATCTTCTTTATCAAAGATAAAGCAGCTCCACATCTGCTTGTTTCTGAAGAAACCATACACAGGGAGTCCATTTTCCAGACCTTGGCGGATTTCGCGCTCAAGCTCAGTCATATCACAGATCTCAGCAATAACATCCCCTAGCTTGTGCTTCTTTAACATTCTTTCTGTGATCGGTGTCACGGAATATCCCTTGACCTGTGTCTTCAATTTGTCCACTGGTTGGGAGACGATCATGCCCTCAAACATAGCTTGTAGTGTTTCACAGGTAGATTTCTTATTACCTTTATCCATGCCATTTTCACTTAGATTGTCCTTTTTATTTACACCTTGCTTTTCCCTCATATCCTCATAACTCCATTTTAATTCTTACCACTAAAATCCCATTCCAAATTCAAGCTATATATATTATATATGCCAAATGACAACTATAGTTGTCATTTCTTTTACAATTGAGTATAACAAATGACAAGGAAAGTTGTCAATAACTTTTGACAACTTTCCTTGTCATCTCAATGTTGGAACGGAGGCACCTGAAACCTGGAGAACCGCCAGACTGATGCCTGGCAGTGCAACAACTAAACAATTGAGCAAGATCATCTTTTGTTAAATGATATCATACTTCTCCACATCCACGACTGCCTGTCCCTCACATAACAGTTCTATTCCATCCGCTTCAATAGGTGTATATATCGCCGTGCTCATTGTCATAGCTCCATCATTTACAAACAGCTCTATCGAATTCCTGTCCAGTATAAATCTGAGTTTTATACTATCTTGAGCCTCCTGCTGTTCATCAACCTTTCCCTTGACATCCCCGTAACATTCTGCTGATTTCACGCAGGCCCTTCTGATACACACCACATCTTTCTCAAATCCGGCAAATGTCCTGTCCATCTCTATTATATTATTTTCTCTGTCATATATAAATCGAGTATAATATCCGCTTCCCTTTGCCAGATTCACGGTAAATCTGCTGTATTTGTTTCCAGTGATTACAAATGTCACATCCAGACTTCTTCCACTTATACCTTCCAGACTACACCGTCCACTCACTACTGCATCTGAGTACCTGACCATATTAGCATGATACTTCTCTATCTCTCTAACTGGCTTCTGTATCAAGCGTCCATTTTTCAGAGATATCTCCCTCGGAATCGTCATCATTCCCTGCCACTTCTGTCCACCGGGTATCCACAGATTATGCCACGACTGCATCCACGCTATCATTATCCTTCTGCCATCCGGCAAAAGTGTAGTCTGAGGCGCGTAGAAATCTGTTCCATAATCAAGTGATAATGGCTCTCCACCGTCAAATTTCTTCTCACCTTTATCAAATTCTCCAACAAAATAGATAGAATTATTTCCATTGTGGAATTCATATCCCTCTGCTTTCATTCCCGTAGGCGATACGAGAAGTACATGATGATCGTCTAATTTGAAGAAATCAGGGCATTCCCATATGCCGCCCAGATCACCTTCATTCCGTGCAAGGATACTCTCAAATGTCCAGCTTTCCATATCAGCGCTCGAAAGTAATACCACAAGCCCCTTATTATCCTGATCCCCACAGCCTGCAGCCATATAGTATCTGCCTTCCTCAAGCCATGCCTTCGGATCTCTGAAATCCGCTCTGCTCAATCCCTCCGGCAGCATATCTCCGGTCACCACCGGGTTATTCTGTATTTTTTTATATGTAACGCCATCACCAACCGCTATGCTCTGGTTCTGCAATACCCCATCACCGTTGGGATTTTTCATAACACTGGTATATATCAGGACATGCTCTCCATCTTTTTCAATGGCCGTACCTGAGAAACAGCCCTCGGCATCATATATCGTATCAGGTGCAATCGCCACAGGAAGCTGCTCCCATCTTATCAAATCGTCACTGACCTGATGCCCCCAATGCATAGGTCCCCATTCCGTACTGTACGGATGATACTGGTAAAACAAATGCACCTTACCATTATACACAGAAAATCCATTCGGATCATTCATCCAACCGACAGGCGGAGTCACATGAAACAACGGTCGCTCATTCTTATCTATTTCATTCTGAGTTTCGTATTCCCTCGATGCAGCAAGTGCCTCGCTAACCACATTTTTTCCCGTCATCTTCCCATTTATATCCATCTCTTTTTCTCCTTTATACTTACATGGTTTATATTTTGCGTTCTTTCAAATAACACATTTAAATCAATAAAATAGAGACATTTCCACTGTACCATACATAGCATCTCCTGAAAATGTCCCTAAATAAATTTATTTCCTATTTTATAATAAACCTACACTGAAATATCTTTCAGCTCTGTCCGCCATAACTGTGGCTATAACTTTATCTTTCCCATATTTTTCTGCCATCTTCATAGCCGCCCATACATTTGCACCGGATGACGTACCTACAAGAAGTCCCTGTTCTTTGGCAAGTCGTCTCGCCATCTCAATGGCATCCTTATCCGCCACTTCCACTACATCTGTTACCAGTGATGTATCCAGGACATCCGGTATAAATCCATCGCCTATTCCCTGTATCTGATGGATTCCCGGGCCATCTCCATGTAGCGCTGACACTCCCTTAGGCTCAACGGCAACAATCTTCGTATCTGGATTTTTCTCCAACAGATATTTAGCTATACCTTGGAGAGTACCTCCACTTCCAACACCAGACACATATATGTCTATCTTCTGACCAAGCTGTTCACACATCTCAACTGCTGTTGTGCGATAATGCGCATCTGGATTTGCCTGATTGACAAACTGCTGCGGCATGAAATACTTCTCTGGATCAGATTCTGCTATCTCATTTGCCTTATCAACAGCACCACCGATGCTTAGAACCGGATCCGTAAGTACCAGCTCAGCACCAAATGCCCTGATAACCTTCTTTCGCTCCTCACTCATATTCTCTGGCATCACAATTATCACTTTATAACCTTTCTGAACACCACAGAGTGCAAGCCCTATTCCGGTATTACCGCTCGTAGGCTCTATAATAGTCATTCCCGGCTTGAGTTTTCCCTCACTCTCTGCAACCTCCAGCATGTTTTTTGCGATCCTGTCTTTAATACTTCCACCAGGATTAAGGAATTCCGCCTTGGCAAATATATTGTATCCTGTCGACTTTTTCAGACACATAAGCGGAGTATTCCCTATCAGATCAAGCACATCATTGTAATACATATTAATCCCTTCTTCTCTTTACTTTATATTATAATATTTTACATATTTTTCCACCAAAGTCACTATAAAATATATTGAACTGCCTTTATATTAATGTGGTTCATTCTCCTTTTTCATAGTTTGCCATTTTCCTTCCCACTAATATAAATAAAGCCTTGAAACACTGAGTTTTCAAGGCTTTTTAGCAGGGGATGAGAGAATCGAACTAGTTTTAAGTGTTCCCTCTATACCCTTTCAGCCATTGATTTTGCTTACTTTTTTGAATTGTCGCTATTTTCAGAAATTGGTGACTTGAGTGACATTTTATTTATTTGTAGCTTTTTTCAACACAATTATATATCTATTGCATTGTTAATTTCCACTATTTTTTTGTCCTTTGTCATATTACAGTAATAGTAATATCCCAATGTTATTTTTACATCTGAATGTCCTAACTGTTGTGCAACAAAACTTGTGTCAACGTCATTATCAAGTAACATAGTTGCATATGTTTTTCTTATTTTATGTGATGACCTGTGTGGCAATCCTAAAGTGTCCCATACTCTGGAAAGTCTTTTATTAAAAGTATTTCCTCTTATTCTTTTTCCTTTTTTATTGACAAATAGATAACCATCATGTACAGAATTTAATTCATATATTTTATTTAATGTCCATTTTGCACATTCTGGCAGTATTACTTCTCTATATCCACTATCTGTTTTTGGTACATCGCCAACATCCACTACAGTTTTGCCTTGCTCATTTTTATATTTGATCTCTGTACGCCGTACCATGATACCATTTTCCTTTATATCATCATACCTTAATGCTGTCAATTCACCAATACGCATACCTGTTTCAAATTGTAACAATAACCCCAAATTCCATATATCACTATGTTCTTTCAAGTATTCTGTAATCTTTGGAATTTCCTCTATATTGAATACTTCCTTATCGGAATCCTTATATACTTTTTTAAATAGTCTATTTGGCAATTCCAAATCCTGTAAAAAATATGTAATACTTATATCTGTCAAATGCATTTTCTTTGCACGTTTAAATATCGCATTAAGTAACGTGACAAGTCCTGCATATGCTTTCTTTGTCAGATTTTTTTCTTTTATTGTAACTTTTATGAATTTTTCCAGATCATCCTCAGTTATGGATTTTATGTTTTTCTCATTTATTTTACTGCCTTTGAAAAATCTTATGAAATCTCCATCATATTTATCTACCGACTGCATGGATATTTCCTGATATTCAATTTTATCAGCTTTCCATAATTCATAAATATCTTCTATGAAATACACTTTTTCAAAAGTCCTGTAATGATCTGTTATTGCTTTTATCAGGTCATCAAGATTTTTTCGTCTTAATACTGTGATTTTGCCGTCACCTTTTTTTACATGCGTACACCATCTCCCATCCTTAGATACCCATATCTTGTTTTTATGCTGACTGAAATAATCATTATTATCCATCTGCATAATAATTCCTAGTAACTGGATAGGATTTATAATGTCACGCTCGATATAATTTTGCAACTCTTTTTTTAATGAATCACTAAAATTATCTTCTATATAATTTTGTAGCCTGTCGTCTACAATAATTGACTTAATATTCAATTAATTTGCCTCCAATATATAAGCAGCTCCTACCCTCCCCTTATAGGAGCCACTTAATTTTTTTACATATTACACAACTCTTCAATAAGCTGTGCGTCATCTTCCTCGTCATCGTCCAGATCTATATATTTCTTGACATCAAATTTATGTGTAACATATTTATTATCAATGCCATTCTTTCGCTCATTCTTTAGATCTGCAACTGACTTTAGACTATACTCAATGATACCATTATTTGTCATTGGCCTATCAAACCACATTATGCACTTGATTCTTCTGTATAATGCCTTTGACTCAAATTCAGTTATATCTGGGTACCAATCAAGTATATTCTTATTGCTTGTTATGAATATAGTATCTCCAAGGAAAATATTATCTTCATATCGGCAATGTACTTTGCTGTTGACTTTTGGATCAATAGCTTTCAGTAAATCCTGATAACCTAATTTATTGAAATCCATATCATCAAGTACAAGAATATCCTGTCCAGAATATGACTCAAATACAGATTCTGACGCAGATGAAATGCATATAGATTTATCTTTCTTTTCTGCATAGGCCTTGGCAAATAGTGTTTTTCCTGCTCCTGCACATCCCGCCAGAACAATTACATTAACTTTTCTATTAGGATTTAAAGCAGCTTTTCTTCTGCCAAGTTTTATGGCACTCTGGATACGATTGTTATACCTCGTTATAAACTGAGGATCATAATCGAATATCTCATATTCTCTCACTTTGCCATTTACCAAATTTCTAACAAGATCAGAAAGTATCTCTTGTTCTTTCTGTCCTGCGTCATGCTGATATTCTTCAAATACGTCTCTTGGTGCATTAGTAGCTACTCTATCCCATGAGAGTTGCTCTTTTTCTGGCTGATTCTTATGCACAAGATACTGTATAGCAGCACGTACACTTCTCTTTACCCCTGCAATATATCCATATGGAAATCTTCTCTTAAGTGCTTCAAACTGTGTAGGACTTACAAAGCATAATACTATATGATAATGTTCATCCTCAGTATCTACATTGTGCGCCACCATATAATATGTAAATTTCTTATCAGCGGCCCAATTTTTCAAACCCTCTAATACCTCATCATATTCAATGACATATGTATCACCGGCCTTTAATCCAAGAATATCATTATCAACATGAATCTTATTATATTTTGAAATTCTCACTGTCACGTTTCTCATACTAGATGATACATTCTTTGTTCTGCCATAAAAATTATCATCGGCAGTCATACCACCTGTAAGCACTTCTATATCTTTGTCTAAATTAAGATTTATATTTTTGTTATCACACATAATTTTACTCTCCTTTTTTTATCAATAATATGGTTTTTTCTTTTTTTCACGTGTTACCCTTATTTCCCTTATTACAGATTTAATTTCTCATAGATAACATCTAATATCTCGTTTATCTCATGATATGCCTTTGGATCAATTCCAAACTTCTGTAATTCAAGTCTTACTGCTCCCTGTAAGTCATACCATTTATATTCTGGAATGTTCATCATATACAGGATATTATTCTTTATATTAATAAAGTAATCTAATCTGTTGTTATATCTGATTACTTCTTCCAGATCTTCTGGCATCCAATCTTCAATGCCGTTGTCAAAGTTATAGTCGCTGTCTTCGACTTCTTCTTCGATAATATTCCTTAACTCTTTATTCATGGTCTCACCACCTTTCCGTGTAAAATTTTTTAAAATATTTTTATTTTCCCTATTGCGCAATCAGGAGTATCGTGGTATGATGAACAGAGAATATTTTATCTGCAATCAACCAACATAGATATTATATCCAAAAATTTTACAAAATGTCGTGTTTTTGGAGAATTATTTTATTTTTGTCAGATATTTCTATTTTTGCACTGTAATAGTGTTCTTTTTTTATGCAATTCGACGAATACCTACTTTTTATAACTGTAATCATCTTTTTTACCCCTGAATTCCTGCACAATAACGGCAATATTCCTATTATTAAATAGATCTTCTTTTAATCACTACCTGATAGATCATCATGACACATGCTCTCGTAATAAGAGTATCGATGGCACTTTCTCTTTTTCTCAAGATCAGGCAATCCATAATTTCACATCCTTTCTTATAAATAAATAGCGCATCGTGACACATTCTCTTTCTCTTATAAATAAATAGCGCATCATGACACATATA
>ULUD01079053.1_pt1 | contig 18760 bp, 10 predicted proteins | sample 1958191 | NCBI WGS metagenome assembly ULUD01 (sample SAMEA4835751, study PRJEB28245) | human gut metagenome | biome: gut microbiome; material: fecal sample | place: Denmark | collected 2008 | reverse complement strand
AGCCCAAAAACATTAAACCATTCCATATTATCTACCATCACGAATTCCGATTTGTCAGTCCCATTATATCACACGCTCGGCGTATTTTCCAGCTTGCAAATCACAGCGGCAACGCAGATATCCTGCACTGCCGCTGTGGTTTGCCTCCTTAGCGTTCTCTGTCTATGGTCGCTTTTTGCGGCTCTTCCTCGCCTCGCTCACCGTCCACGATCTCATTTTCCGTCTTATCCAGGTTTAGCAGGGCGTTCAGCTCGTTCAGACGGGCCGTTTTCGCTGCAAGATCTTCCTCCTGGGGGAATGGCTTCTGTACCTCAGCCTTTGCGTTTTCAAGCTGAACCCGCGTATTCTCCAACTGCTCGGTGCACGCTGCCATTCGTTCCTCAAAAGCGCCGAGGGTGTTATCCAGTCGCTGAATATTGCCGAAGATGTCCGTACCCAGCGTGACCGTGTGCCGCAGCTGATGAATCAGTGTGATCTTATATTCCCGGCTGAAGGTGTCGAAGGACAGCTCCATATCAAATCCTCGGTACTGACCGATAGGAATCGGGTCTGGGCTTGTCATGGTCTTGCAAAGGCCGAGGATGGCATCGCCGGCAGCCTTCTTTTCTCTTACCGTGCCGCCCGGCATAAACATTGGGGAGAAGCCGTCCTCGTTGGGCTCGGTATTTCTTTTGCGCTGGTCAATATCCGCCTGATAGCCCTCAATGCGCTGCTCCAACGATTTGATTTTCTGCGGAAACTCCTTCAGGATTTGATCCTCCAGCGAATAGCGTTGGCTCAGATGGTTGGCCTTGAGCAGCTTCAGCCGGGATACATCAATGTCCAGATCCATCTTCTCCTTGATGTGGGGATTGCCGGCGCACAGCGCCTTGATTTCCGCATAGCTCAGGGCGGTTTCGTCAATGTCCTCCGCAGAGCGCACCGGGGATTTGCTGGTCATGATCTGCCCAATGAACTTCTGCTTGGATTCCACCAACTGATACAGATAGCTGTCGAAGGTGTTCTCCGTGACATAGGTGTAAATATCGACCTCCTTGTTTTCGTTGCCCTGGCGGATGATTCGTCCTTCCCGCTGCTGCAGGTCAGACGGTCGCCACGGACAATCCAAATGATGAAGTGCCGCAAGCTTCGTCTGCACATTGGTGCCGGCTCCCATTTTCTGCGTGGAACCGATGAGCACACGCACCTGACCGGAGCGCATCTTGCCAAACAGCTCTTTCTTTTGCGCCTCGGAGTTTGCCGTATGGATATAGGCGATTTCCTCTGCCGGAACGCCCTTGGCAATCAGCTTGTTCCGGAGATCATCGTACACATTGAACTTGCCGTCGCCGTGGGGCGTAGACAGGTCGCAGAATACCATCTGTGTCGATTTCCGGTCGGCGGTGCGCTGCCAAATATCAAAAACATTCTCCGCACACGCGCCCACCTTACTTGTCTCGCTGTCGGGGAGCATATCGTTCATGAGCCGCTGATCCAAGGCGAGCTTTCTGCCATCGTTGGTGATGAGGAGCATATTATCTACGCTGGAATCCACCATCTTATTGCGGACACGCTCGGCTCGTTCCGAAAGAGAGGCCACCATTTCCTTTTGCGTTTCCGATGGCTTCAAGACAACGCTGTGGTAATGGGCCTCCGGAACAGGGAGTTTGAGCATATCGGCTGTCTGAATATCTGCGGTCTCCTTGAACATTGCCATGAGCTCCGGTAGATTATAGAACTTGGCAAACCTCGTTTTGGCGCGGTAGCCCGTGCCCTCCGGGGAGAGCTCGATGGCTGTCACCGTCTCACCGAAGGTGGAGGCCCAGGCATCGAAGTGGAGAAGGTCATTCCTGCGCAGCACTCCGTACTGGAGATACTTCTGCATGGTGTACATCTCCACCATGCTGTTGGAGATGGGTGTGCCGGTGGCAAACACAACGCCTCTGCCGCCGGTCAGCTCGTCCAGATACCGGCACTTCATATACAGGTCGCTGGACTTCATGGCCTCGGTTTGGCTGATGCCGCCCACATTCCGCATTTTTGTAAATGCGGCGAGGTTTTTATAGTAATGCGCCTCATCGATGAAGATACGGTCAACGCCCAGCTCTTCAAAGGTCACAACATCATCCTTGCGGGACTGATCGTTGAGCTTGTCCAGCTTCTGCTTGACCGTTTTCTTGGTTCGCTCCAGCTGCTTGATGGAGAAATTATCCCCACGGTTTTTCTTCAATTCAGAAATGCCGTCCAGCACTTCATTCAGCTGTTGCTGCAGGATGGCACGCTGTCGTTCCAGGGACATGGGGATCTTTTCAAATTGGCTGTGCCCAATGATGACCGCATCGTAGTCACCGGTGGCAATGCGCCCGCAGAACTTCTTGCGGTTCTTGGTCTCGAAGTCCTTCTTGGTGGCGACAAGAATATTGGCGGAGGGATAGAGCTGGAGGTATTCGCTCGCCCATTGCTCCGTCAGATGATTGGGGACCACAAACAGGCTTTTCTGACACAAGCCCAGCCGTTTGCTCTCTTGGGCCGCCGCTACCATCTCGAAGGTCTTCCCAGCCCCCACTACATGGGCAAGCAGGGTGTTACCGCCGTAGAGAATGTGTGCAATGGCATTGACCTGATGCGGCCTCAGTGTGATCTCCGGATTGATTCCCACGAAATTCAGGTGGCTGCCGTCATACTCGCGGGGGCGAATGCTGTTGAACTTCTCATTATACAGCTTGGTCAGCTGCTCCCGGCGTTCCGGATCGCTCCAAATCCAATCAGCAAAGGCCTGCTTAATAAGCTCCTGCTTGCCCTGTGCGATGGCGGTTTCTTTCTTGTTGAGCACAGCCGTTTTTCTGCCGTTTCCGTCCTCAATGTAGTCAAAGATTCTTACATCTCGGAGGTTCAGGGTTTCCTCCATGATCTTATAGCCATTAACTCTGCCGGTGCCGTAGGTGTTGTGGGCTTTTACATTGCTGCGGTCATAGGATTTCCCCTCCACATTCCATTCACCGGTGTACTGCGCGTAGTGAACATGGATATTCCACTGGCAGTAGCGAGGGGTACTGAACAGCTCAAACATAAACTGCTCAACGATTTCCGGAGGCAGCCATGTTGCGCCCAACCTTACGGAAATCTCACTTGCCGTCAGGTCAACCGGCTGCACCGCCTCAAGAGCACGGACATTCTCTCCGTAATCCTCGGGGTAGAGCTCCGCACTCTGCTTTGCCCAACGGAGCTTTTCACGGACATTGCCGGAGAGATATTCATCGGCAGGGAGATACTTCGGCTTGCCGTCCTCTTCGCTTATGTGCATGGGGTTGAGGAAAATAACACCCTTCAAATCCTCGAACAGCTCCTGCTCGGTGCTGCCGGTGAGCTGCGACATATACGGCATATCGATTCTTGCTTTTTCTGCAAGGGACAGCGCATAGGCCTCGGAAGCCGTGTCAACCGACTGCACCGTTACCTTCTGCTTGATGGTTCGTTTGGCGAACATATCTGCCTTGCGGAGGAAGTTGCCCTCATCATCCAGCACCTCCAGCGAGGCAAGCAGGCAGTAGGAGCTGTCGGAATTGAAAGCCGAATTGTTGGCTCTTGCGCTGATAAGCCCATATTTTTTGCTGAAATCATCATAGAGGCGATTGAGTTTTTCCTGCTCTGCCTTGATATCGGCATCGGGATAGTCCTCCGTCTGGTACTCAATCAGCGTCCGGACACAATCACGGATGGCAATCATGCCTTTGATGCGGCTTTCGGCAGTCGCGGAAACATCCACGGGATTCATGCGGCTGTTTTCACGGTAATAGATTTTACCGTCCACCACCGTGAAGCTGAAATTGCGCACATCAGGGTCAGCGGGAATAGAAAGGTCCTCATCCTCCGCTTCAAGATCGTCGATTTCAAATTCGGTAATCTCGGCATGAATGTTCTGGATGGCATCCCGCAAGAGGTCCCCAAGCTCTGCATTTTCATAGGCAATACAGGCGGACTCCATGCCGTGAGGCCCGCTGACCATCTGCATGTCGCCCAACACCATTTCAGGGTTGTCCACAAAATAGGCGTTCATCCGGATGCCATTGGCGTCGGTGGCCAGATGCACCCAATCGGGCTCAATATCCACCAATCGGTCACGCTTTTGGAGGAAGATAATGTCCGAAGTAACCTCTGTGCCGGCAGCAGCCTTGAAGGTATCATTCGGCAGCCGGATAGCGCCGAGCAAGTCGGCTCTCTGCGCGATATACTTTCGAACATTGGGATTTTCCTTATCCAGCGTACCCTTTGAGGTAATGAAGGCGATCACGCCGCCAGGCCTGACCTTATCCAAGGTGCGGGCAAAGAAATAGTCGTGAATGAGAAAGTTGTGCTTGTCGTAGCGCTTGTCGGGCACCTTGAACTGCCCGAAGGGGACATTGCCGATTGCAGCGTCAAAGAAGCTGTCGGGAAGATTTGTATTCTCGAAGCCCTGCACCGCGATGCTGTTTTTCTGATAGAGCTGCTGGGCGATTCGCCCGGAAATACTGTCCAGCTCCACGCCGTAGAATTTCGCACCATTCATGCTTTCGGGAACAAGCCCCATAAAGTTGCCGATGCCACAGGAGGGCTCCAGCACATTGCCGGTCTGAAAGTGCATATTCTCCAAGGCGCTGTACACCGCCTTAATCACCACGGGCGGCGTATAGAAGGCCGTCAGCGTGGATTCTCTCGCCGACGCATATTCCTCATCGGAAAGCACATTCTTCAGCTCGGTATAATGGGGATTGTCCTCTTTGAAGAACTCAGAGAGACCGCCCCAGCCCACATAGTCGGCAAGCACGTGCTGCTCGGTGGGTGTCGCCAACCGGCTTTCCGCATCCAGCTTGTTCAGAAGCTGGATGGCACGGATATTGTGATAGAACCGTTCCAGCGGCGTGCCCACGCCGATATCATCGCTCTCGATTTGAAAGTTGGTTCGGTACTCGGTGTTGATCTCCGGGTGCAGCACATGAGGCGCGATCTTAGTGGGCCTTTTCACCTGCGGAGGCGGAGCAATCGCTTCTTTCTGGTCATCCTGCAAGGCTTCTGCATTGGGATAGGTCACGACCTCGCCGTCTTTGACAGTGCTGATAGGCAGAGCATCCAATTCTTCGTCCGTTAGGCTCTCAATTTCGGAATCGTCTTCTGCCAAATCTTCCGTTTCTCTGAATACCCGTGTGCCGTCCGCACCAAACTCCGCCTCATATCGGTCAGTCTCTCGCGCTGCTTCCCGGTCTGCCTCTAAAGATAGAATATCCTCGTGAATCTTCAGGAGGTTTTCCGGCGTGAACTCGATATAATCGCAGTCCATCTCATAGTCATTTTCAGCTTCCATGAAGAACGGAGTATTGATGTCCGCAAGGAACTGATCCGACATTTCTTCAAGGTCATTTCGGAAGTCGGCGGCGTTTTCCGGATGGTTGGCAACGTCATACTGCTCGACAAGCTCTTCAAAAACAGAGAAATCAAGATCGCCGGAAACATACTGTCCGCCTGCATCTGCATCGGGATTGAAGTAGATCCAGCGAACCTTGTTGCTGCCGGTGTCAAGGGATATTCGCGCCTTCGTATTATCTGCGACAGGTGGTTCTTCCACGACTTGCAGCAGCCTGTCATTCAGCGGATTTTCTTTGAGCCGGTTATCGAACTCTTCACGAGTCAGCTCCTTGTTAAACAGCGGGAACTGCATATCAAAGAGAACTACCTTCTTTTCATCAAAAGACAAAAGCTCGTATTCCTGTGTGCCGATATAGACTGCATCGCCGAGATGATAGCGGTATTCCTTCCGGGGCTCCGGGGGAGGGTTCAGCTCATCAAAGGTCGGCTCAAGGGACTTCGCCACATCGCTGTTCAACGCTTCCAGCATGGCTTCGCACCGTGCGGTCAAGTGGGTGTTGTCCGCAATGATCGTATTCATTGCTTCGCGCATCATGGGGAGGATGAAGTCACCCTCCGCAGTACGGGCGTGCATTTTCTTTTCGCCCACGCTGAACGCACCCCAGCAGCTTGACAAATAATACAGATTCAGCGCTTTGCTTTCCTCACCAAGCTGCGCCACAAAGTCATTGTAATCATAGACAATCGACCGGAACTCCTCAGAGATTTCACCTCGTTTCCTCCGAGCTTCTGCCTGCTCCCGGTAGGCAGGATAGTTGTCCTTTTCTGCTTGGCTCAGATAGCGGTCGGCTCGGATCAGCTCCCCGATCCGCTTCTCGACCTTATTCCACCGCAAAAGCAATTCTGCATCGGGCTGAGAGATTCTGCCTCTGCTGATTTTGATTCCTTTAGCGTCGTGGCTTTCATCGAGATTTCTGCCGGAAATTGCAGGATACGCGCCGCCGATGCCATATTCGTTTTTCAAAAAGGTGATATTGTTCTCGGAAGAATCTTGTTTGAGAAACTGCTCATAGATGCGGAATTTGCCCTGATGGATGCCGCTGCCCCGTGTCAGAATGGCGTCGATGTCCTCCTGAGAAATAGAAAAAGCGGAGGATTTTTCTTCCTCCGCTTCCGCGATAATTTCCTGCTGCTGTTCAACTGTGGGGAGCGTTACGCGTAGATCAGGTCGTTCAGAATCACTTCCTCCGCCGAGTGACGGATGGAATTCATAATCTGCACCCACTGCATCTGATCCTCTGCCTTCAGCTGCTCCGTCACCCCGTTCAGTGCCTTCATCTGCTCGGTCAGTTCGTCCAGCATCTTCTGCGCCTGCCGGTCCACCTCCTCCAGATGACTGTTCAGTGTTCCGTTCAGCAGCATCCCGGTGTAGATCCCATCCCGGTGTTTGCGGAGGAATGTCCGCCGCAGCATTCCATACTTCCCAAGCTTCGGGCTCTCCGGCACGGTCAGATTGGGAATCAGGTAATCCCCCTGCATCATATAGGTCAGTTCCATATTCGTTGCTCCTTTTCTTGTTTTCCGTTCGGTTCTTATGATACGCAGAAGCACCCTCCTGTGCAAATGTGCGAATCTTCCGCTTTTCCTCCTTCTCCATCTCCTTGACGGTTTCGCCCATTTCCCGGATGACCATCTCAGAAATATCGCTGACTGCGGCACCGAGCACGGAGATAACCTCCACGGTGTTGAAGTCAAAGAGGTGGCTGAAATCCTCCCGGTCAAAATACTGCCTCGGCTCATACCCTGCACGGGAGAGCGCCATAAAAGCGACGCTGCTTTTCAGCGTGGTTTTCAGCCACGCTTCAAGGCTTGTGTCGTCCAGCTCCTCCAGAAAGCTGCCGGCTTTGACAGCGTTCAACTCCATGAGATAATCTGAAATATTATCCTCCACGGCATAACCGGAAATATCCATGAGAAGGTGCGGGAAATCTCGCGGCTCCTCCACATCGCCGAAGCTGGCCTGAAGGCTTTCCGATACCGCATATTCGTACTCCGGCTTCATCTGCCAAAGGGTGATGTTCCTTCCGGCACGGCTGTTGGTGTCGGAGATATCAAAGATATGTCTCAGCTTGTAGGGAACATCTCTGTCGATCAGCAGTGCGATGCCTTTCGTGCCCTTGTTTACCCATCTGCCGAGTTTATTCCATGTGTCGATTTCCGCACACGCCGTTGCATCCGGCTTCTGCGCATGGATAAGCAGCTGCTCCTTAAAGCTGTACTTGTAGTTGTTTGCCGCCGTAATCAGAAAATCGGTATATCGGTCGGCATTGGAGGCGATATCCCTGGCAGTCTGGGACGCCATCTCCAAAATGATTCTGTATTTGCTCGGCACGGGAACTCCCTCCTTATCTTACTTTGATCGTGACCTCAACGGTCTGCGCATTCTCTCCGAGGATCGACGCAAATAAAAGCCCGGTTCTGGCGTTGGACACCTTCGTCACAAGCTCATTCAGCCGGCAGACGGTGGTATTGATCTCTTTCTGGTTATCTGCGTAATAGTAGCCCGTTTCATCGCTGCAAATAGGAAAGCCATCCTGCCGCAAGGCACTGATCTTGCGGCGAATATTTCGTCCGTCAAGCAGAAACAGCTTTTCAAGCTCCTTGCTGTGGATGGCATTTCCTTTGCCAATATGATTTTTACGGAGATACTCGCAGATGGCTTTCTTCTTATCCATAGCTTCTCCTTATCTCGCAGGTTCGTGGTCTTTTTGCTTATGAACCACCGGCGGATTCTTCTCCATGTACTCCTTCACGATAGTAAGCGTGCCCTCATAGTTCCAATCGTTTTCAGGATCAATGTCGCGGTAGGCGTTTCTCCCATCCGGTCGGGGCTCCAAGCGAATGGGTCTATTGGAAATCAACGTTCCCCAATGATTCACCATGATCCAGTTGGCAATCTGAACCGGCTCGCCCTGTTGGTCATCATCGTGGCGAACCTCGTACATGTACATGCCCTGTGGAACGGTATCACGGTCTACCCGCAGGCAGGTAAAAAGCATGGGATGCCCCAGAACCGTCACATTCTCAAACTTCTCTGTCATGGCATTTACCCTCATCGTGCTTCACCCCTTTCCTTCGGCTTTCTGCGGGAACTGTCCTCTACGAAAAGTCCTTTTGGCAGTGTATCCAGGTCGTTCAGAAACGCACGGGAAATGGTCTTGCCGTTCTGGTCTCGGTAGAGAACGACGCACAGCGGCACACCGCAGTCCAGCTGATTTTTTAGATCGGTCAGAAAAGCTGTCTCATCGCTGTACTCAACGCTGCTGCATACTTTTCCGTTGAAAGCCAAATAGTCCAGTCTGGCAATATAACTTTCGCTCGGCAGTGCGTGGTTCATCTTGCCTCACCTCGCTCTCTCTGCCTGGTTGGAAAGCTCCAGCCGTACACCTTCCCGATCTCATCACCAAGCCTGCGGGTGATGCGGGCAATGTCTGCTCTGGTGGCTGTGCCGTTGTAGATTTTTTCTTTGAGCCGGTCCTTTTGCGCCTGGGAAACATTGTCCTTATATACCCGATAGAGATAATGGTTTGTGCCGTCATGGTGGGTGTCATCGCACCGGAAGTCTCCGTTTCGGTCCACATACCATGTGGTGTAGTCGTAATCAGAGTAAAGGCAGTCACGGATATTGCCGCTGGGAATTTCTTTGTATCCCGTGCGCCTGCCATTCCAAAGCCCCAGATCGGCAACAACCAGAATGGGCTGGGAAAGTTGAATGTCCAGATTGAGCCTTTCGTCCTCAAGGTAGTGCCCATTTTCCTCATACATCATGGCGACGCGCTCGTCCTCGGAAAGCGTCGGATATTCTTCCTCCATCCAGTCTTTCCACTCCTCATAGTCAAGGTCAGCATTGGACCAGATGCGATAATCGTCCTTACTCATCGTGCATCACCTCTGTCCTTCGGCATCACAGGCTTTCCGTCTGCGTCATAATTTCTCGGGTCAGCGGCGGGCACCTGAAAGCCGAACATAGAGCCGGCCTTCATCGCTTCTTCCTGCGCTCGGCTGACGCCGAGCTTTGTGTTGTACTCGTTCACGATGTTCCGGGCTTCGTCCTTGTCGGTAACGGGAATGTCCGTCTTGAAGTAGCCCTTTTCACCGCGCTTGATGATTATGATTTCGTCGCTGCCGGAAAGAACGCTGTAGCACCGCTCGGGCAGGTTGTCCCGAACCGGCTCGCAGGTATGGCCGCCGTATTCCATGCGCTCGGCAAACTCGCAGATGTGATAGAGGTTGCTCCCGATCTCCACATGGTAATCGTCGATATACCGGCAGGTGCGAATCTGGTCTTCATTCCACGAATAGTGGATTTTCACCTTGCCGCCATCCGGAATGCGAAACAGCTCCTTGTAATGGCTGTCAATAAACCGGATTCCTTTCTCTGCGTCCTTCATGTGCTGATCGAGCCAGTCCCGGCGATAGCAATAGCAGTACAGGTTGTATTCGCCTCTGTCCGGGTTCAGGCGCAGAAGATAGGCATATTTTTCGGTATCCACACGAACGCCATAGTAGCCCGGTTCCTCCTGCATACGGCTTTGGGGTGTGCAATAGCAGTACTTGGCAAGCGCCCTGCGGTTATGAAGAATGTCGCCTTCCTCACGCAGAGAGTTGATTACATCATCAAACTCTGCCTTGAACTCATCGGTTTTCAGCTCCTCCCGGAAATCAAACCAGCTGCTGAAAAAGCCGTTGCCGTCTGTATCCATGTCTGCCCGGAGGTGGCCGATCAGTCCGGTTTGCATGGAAATCTGCGTGCTCTGGCGAAAGGTATATTTGTCCTCCGCCTCGATCATTGCTCTTTTTTCATACTCGATCATCTTGCGTCACCTCTTTCTTTAGCCGGCTTCTTTTCCTGCGCGTGTATCTCTTTCGCTTTCTCCAAGCCCTTCTGCGCCCATTCGGGAAGCTTCTTTTCATCCATGACGCCGAGAAAATCCGTGCGGTAAAAGGAGGTCTTTCTCCCGTCGTACAGAGAAATGCAGCAGCAGGTACGGCCTCGCGCATTTGCCTGCGCGCCAAAGCCGCCGGTGCACAGCATAAGCTGGTGATTGCCGTGGCGGAACTCAGGCCGGAGAATGCTGCCCTTGACGACAACCACCTTGTTCTCAATGGAATCTTTGTAGGAAACTGGCGAGCAGCTTTCTGCCATGAGTTCCTCATTTATGCCGACCTCCTGACAGGCTCTCTCGTTTTCCTGAATAATTTCCTCGGCTGCATCCGCTACGCGCTGGCCGAATACCTTTGCAATCTCTGCAAAATCGTCGCTGACCAGCACTCCGGAATAGCGCTCGAAAATGGCGTTGGTTTCTACGAAGCAGCACATATACCGTTCATTCTTGTCGGCGTTGGGATTCTCGCCCAGAGCAATATCCTTGTGCCCGATATACATGGAATACTTTACGGAGTAATCTCCGATTTTTCTTGTCTCTTCCATATCGTCTCCTTTTATAAGCGGGACGGCATCTGTAAAAAGATGCCGCCCCTTGCCGTTTTACTTTCTGTTCTTCAGGCGAAGAACGATCAGCCCTGCGATAATAAACACCACAAGACCGATGCCGATAATGACCTTAGCGTTCATGCTTGCCTACCTCCTTCTTTTTGCGGAAGGTAAAGAAGGCCGCTGCACCTGCGCCGATTGCAGAGATACCGGCAAGTGCTGCCCAAAGAGGCATATTGGTGGTATCTCCGGTCTTGGGGATATCCGTAACAGGCTTGAGCTTGTTATGGAACTTGGCAACGACCGTCTTTCCTTCGTGAACGGTTACGGTGACATTTGCGGGAAGCTCATACTTCTCGTTGGCTTTGTCGGACACCTCGGAGATCACATAATCGCCGATGCGCAGCCCCTCGATGTGGATCTGACCCTTCTCATCGGTCACAAAGTCCTTGCTGAAGGTATTGCCGGTGATATCCGTGCCCTCCACGCGGAAGGTAAAGCCCTTCAGCACGCCGTCATCCGAAGTCTTTTCAATGCGGATGCCTCCGGTCTGTGCCTGGTTGACAAAGCCCTTTCCGGCCTCATTTTCCACGACGACGGTTTTACCATCTTCCTTAATGGAGAAGCTATAGGTCTTCTCATCAAGGAAGAAGCCCTTGGGGGCCTCAGTTTCCTTCAGCGTGTAATCGCCGTAGGGCAGATCATCCAGCTTGTAGACGCCGTCGGACAGCTCCTCCATCTGGCCCACAAGCTTTCCGTCACGGTATACCTCAAAGATTGCGCCGCTCAGGTGATGATCGGGATAGTCTTTATCCACCTTGGTCAGCTGAACGCTGCCGCGAATGAGCCTGTTGTTGATCTCGATCTCGACCACAGCACCGTTCTGATCCACCTTTACAGCATAGTGGGCCTCATCCATCACATAGCCCTCCGGCGCGGCGATTTCACGGACCACATACTCGCCATAGGGGATACCTGTAAAGGAGAAGCTGCCGTCCTCTGCGGAAACAGTGGTCAGAATAGGCTCTGTGCCGTCTGTGAGGAACAGGCCGATGGTAGCTCCGGCCAGCGCCTTGCCGTCCTCATCCTTCTTCATGCCGTAAATCTCCCCGTAGATCATCTCGTTGGTAATGCTCTTTCCGTCATTGACGGCAAGCTCTACCACGGGAATTTCCTGACCGGCATAGGCAAAGGTCACAGGGTACTTCTCATCGGAGAGCATATAGTGGCTATCGGTGCTGATTTCTCTGACATAGTAGCTGCCGAAGGGAACATCGCTCTTGAGCACAGCCTTTCCGTTTTCATCAAGGGACATGATCTCGATGAGACCGTCCGCAGGAATGACGGAGCCGTCTGCTGCGGTAAGCTCCTCGGCGGCATAGAAGCCGAAGGTCACGGCGGAAAGCTCGTTATTCATGCCGATACCGAACTGCTTGTTCTGCTCCAGCACCTTGGAAAGAGAAATCCGCGCCTTCTGTCTGTCGTTGCAGAAGCTGGCAGCAGTTTCAGTGATCTCGATCTCCTGGCCAGCGTAGACAAGCTCTGCGGTATGGGCGTCCTTGTTTACGACCATGCCGTCGGGGGCTTCCATCTCGGTGATTTCGTATTTTCCCAGATACAGCGGCTTGCTCTCCGCCATGCCATCTGCGCCGGTGGTCACCGTATCCACCACCTCGCCGGCACTACAGCGCAGCGTACCATCTGGGGTGTAGATGTCCTCCGTTGCCTTGATCTCATAGGTCGCTCCCGCAAGGCCCTGCACCGCATAGACCGGCTGATAGACCCCGTCCGTCGCTGTAACAGAGGCAAACACCTCGCCGGTTTTGGAAATCTTGATGATGCCCTTCTGCGCGTAATTGCCCAGCTTCACTGCAACGACCGTCACGCCGCTTTCCTCGGTGGAATTCTCTTCGGCCACATCGAACTTAACCGCCTCATGACTGAGCACATAGCCGTAAGGAGCGGAGACCTCCTTGAGGGAGTAGCCCTTGCCAAACTCCAGCTTCTCCGGCGTAATGAGCATGCCGGCGTCATTGGTGTAGAAGGTGTCGATGGTGGTAACCTCCGGATAGGTAAAGGTCATTTCCACCTTGGAGCCATCTGGACGAAAGATCTGGAAGCCCGCACCCGCATAGGGAATGGTATTGCCGGTCTCCGCATCCACCTTGATGACCTTAATGAAGGACTCGAAGTTGGCATTGTTGATAAGGTAGCGGTAGGTCTCACCGTCCTTGGCAATGAACACATCAAAGTCGCTCATCAGCTCACGACCCTCCCAGCCGGAGACCTGATGCACAGTGTACACGCCGTAGGGCAGGTCCTTACTTTGGGCAAAGCCGTTTTCATCGCAGGTCAGGTAGTCCCGCTCCATATCCTTTGCCGCCTCATAGCTGCCGGCAGATTTCAGATAGACGGCGAATACTGCACCCTCCTCGGGAGTTTCGATCTGCGTATCGCCGTTATCCGAGTGCTTGATGATGGCGATATTGCCCTTCTGCACCTGCTCGGCAACAGCCACAGCAGGTGCAGCGTTCAGCTCAACGGTGTAATTGGCCGCCTCTGCACCGACAGGATAAACAGTGCTGTCCAGCAGATAGCCCTCGGAGGGACTGATCTCACGAATCGTCCAGTCGTCACCGCAGACATAATAGCCGGTGGTGAACTGGCCGTTCTCGTCGGTGTAGTAGGTATCCACAAGCTGATCGCCCTTATAAATGCCGTAGGCGGCACCGGCAAGCGAAGCGTCGCCCTGCGCCGTTCCGACCTCACAGTCACTCTTAGTGACGGTGACATTGAATTTCTTGAGGATGTTGGAAAAGCTCTTATTGGTTACACTGTTCCATTCCACTGCGGCGCTCTGACTGTTGGGAATCACATAGCGAATGGCGGTATCCATCTCCTCCAGTGTGTAGCCGGTTCCGATGAGCACATCCTTAAAAGTCGCCACACCATTTTCATCGGTGACGGCGTAATCATCTACAGGCAGGCCACTGAGAGAGGTTCCAAAAAGGTGGAACTTCACACCCTGGTTCAGTCCGTCCTCGGAGGTCTTGGTCACGGTCAGATTACCGCGACGGAGCACATTGTTGAAGGAAACCGTCGCCGTCTGTCCGGCGAGCACGGTAACGCGGTGGCTTTCCTGGGGCACATACTTGTCATAGCTCTGCTCGGTGACGGTATAGACACCGGGCATCAGATTATCGATGCGAATTTCACCGTTTCGGTCGGTGGTAACGGTCTGATTGACGCCCTCGCCGGTGATGGTGAAGGTAATGCCATCCACCTTACCGTCCTCGCTGGTCTTGATGATTTTAGCGCCGCCATAGCTGACCTTCAGATTCAGAAAGGCTGTGACCGGGTCGCTGACCGTAGCGCTGTAGGTAACAACATCCTGCATGGTGCCGTCTGGGCCATAGTGCCCATCGCTCCACACCACAACACCCTTACGCAGAGCCTCCTTTTCGGCAGTGACACGGAGCGTGCCGGTAGGCGCATTCTGAGTTGAGATCGTCAGCACATTCCCCTGAACAGAGAAGGACACACCTGTTTGGTTAGAAGAGAAACGGTAATTGCCCAGGACGCCGTTGGTATCTGTCAGCGTGGCCGAATAGCAGCTGCCGTCCCAGTTCAGCTCGACAGTCTGTGCCTTGCCGGTACTTCTGGCCATGAAGCTGGGAACGATGGTATGCTTCTGCACGCTGTCCTCAATGCTATCATAATAAGCGGAAAAGCGGCTGTACAGCGGGTGGCTGGTGCGGTAAACGGATTTCACTGCGTCGGCACTGCTGGGGTCCACATGGTTGAAGTTGGCATCCCGCTCTCCAACGACCGTTTCCCACACCAACGCCTGGGTGGCCATCATGTGTGCCAGTTTCTCGGCATCCGCATCATTCTGCGATCTCCATGAGGTGGAAAGATTGCCCTGATAACCGTACTGCATGATCCGTCCCAGCAGGGTCTTGATGGTGTCAGCGTCGATGGTGCTGTTGCAGTCGGACGGGTAGTTCTTCCAATAATCCTCGCCATGGCGGGAATATGTCTTGCCCAGCAGACGGGGCACACCCGGCTCAATGCAGTAGCAGGCCTGTCCATCGAAGGAGCCTATTGTGTGCAGCGTGGTCATCCAGGTTGCCTCGCCAGAGGTCCAGCCATTCATGTAGTGAAGCTCATCGTGACCCCATGTGCCGCTGTAATCCAGATTGGCGTCCCCGTCTCTGGGGAAGCCTACGGAATAGGACTCAGCGGTTTCTCCGGCAGTCGAGGCAGCAAAGGCCGTAGTCGTGCCGATGCCCATGAGCGCGGTGAATGTCATCAGGACTGCAAGCAGTCCCGATATTCCCCGTCTGAAAATGTTCTTTTTCATGTTGATTTCATTCCTCCTGAAATTGAATTTTGGTATGAAAAAAGCGCCGTATTTCTACGACGCTTCTCAAAGTGATATAAAGTTTTATGCGTACCCGATGTAGATCAGATACTTGTCTGTGCCGACGCATTCGTACCAAATACAGATATCCGTGATACTCTCGTCCTCGGCATATCGCTTCAAGCGCGAGTTAATGTCTCGCTCCAGATAGATGCAGCCCTGCTCTGCGGAAATCGGATTGTCCCAGCAATCGGTTGCCGAGCTATCCAAGGTCAGCCCCAAACTCACCGCCATGCTTTTTGCGTAAGAAATCCAGTGTTCGATATCAAATGTGGGCTCGGGCTTCGGAGTCGGTTCCGGCTCGCTTATCGCAGGAACGGATGGTTCCTCTGTGGGGCTTTCTGTTTCCTCCGGCTTCTCCGGAAGCACGGGTGGCTGCTTGGCTTCTTCCGATGCCGGCGCGTTCGATTCCGTGGGTGCGCTTACCGGCTCAGAAGAAATAGCAGGGCCGCTTTCGTGCTTGTCCTCATTCGGCATGGAATCTGCGGGATCGACGGCTACTGTGGGAGCGTTTGGTTCTGTGGATACCGGCTCAAAGGAAGCAGGCGTTTCTTCCTGTGGCGTTGGAGCTTTCGGTGTGTTTCCTGTTGTTTGCCCTTGCAATGGCTCTGCGGCGCATCCGGAAAGCAATGCGGCAAGCAAAAGTACGCACAATATAAGAAGCTTTTTCATGGGATGACCTCCAATGACTGTTTTTCTCATATTGTACGAATGCACCTGGTCTTCTTCAATTATGTCGCTTCTCTATTTTCTCTTTGAGCTGGTATTGCCGGTAAATGAGGGGGAGAGTGTGAGAGGGGGAACGGCGCTGACGCAGCGTCAAAAGGGTAGACTGCCCCCTTGGCGAAGAACCTATCTTGCGTCATTCCGACTTTTCTGTCTTTCCTGATACCGGTGATAATATTCCAGCGCTTTTAGAATATACTCACCGGTTTTTTCGTAAGGAACGCTGGCGGGGATAAATCTTCTGGCCTCAGCGTACTTGATGTTGATTTTCTCCCTCTGGTTCGGCTTTTCCTCGCTCATGATCGACTCGATGACCTCGTTATTCAGCTTTCCGTCCTGAGAGAACCGCTTCAGCTTAATGGCCTGGGCAAGGGACGGCGTGGCATCCGCGTAGGCGATTTGCTCCAGCAAGGCACTCTGTTCCTCTTTTTGCAGGTAAGAGAGTTCCACCGCCGGTCTGAACGCAATGCGCCCTTCATCAACCAAATCCAGAAGCTCCGGAATGAGCTCTGTAAGACGAATATAGCGGAACACCTGTCTTTCACTGTCTGAACTCTGCTGTGCGATTTCTCCTGCGCTGTTTAACTTTGTGCCCACTGGGCAGAAAGTTAAATCTGTACGCTGTCCTTGGCGATTCATGGCCTCCAAACGCATCTTGTAGGAAAAAGCCTTTTCACTCGGCAGGATCACAGAACGCTGCAGGTTCGATTCCACCATTAGAATGATGGCCTCGTCTCGGGTCATCTCCCGCACCTCGGCCTTCACGGTATCAAACCCGGCAAGCTCACAGGCCTTCCTTCTGCGATGCCCTGATACGATCTCGTACCGACCATCTTCCTTCGGTCGGAGTGTGACAGGGGTGATGATCCCACGCTCCTTGATGCTCTGGACAAGCTGATCCATGTCCTCGTCCAGCTTCACCTTGAAGGGATGGTCGGGAAAATCGTCGATCTCCGAGAGAGGGATATCATAAATGCGCGGGAGTTTATTTTCCTTTCGCTCCGCATCATTCATGAAAAGCTCATCGTACCCGGTCAGGCCCAGATCGATTTTTTGCACGCTCTTCAAGCTCTGTCACCTCCTTTGTGAGTGCCTCATACGCTGCTGCGACCTTGCCGTTCCTGTCATGGGAGAAGATGCTTTCTCCGGAAAGACTGCACTCCGCAGCTCTTACCGAAAAAGGAATTTCGGAACGGAACACGCGGATGTTCTCTCCCACGGTGGAACGAAGCGAGGAAATAATCGCCTTGGCGTTGTTGGTGCGGTTATCCACCATCGTCAGCAAAATGCCATCGATCTTCAGTCTCGGGTTGATCTGCCGCTTAATCTTTGAAATGGAGCGCAGAAGCAGGTTAAGACCTTTGGTTGACAGGAAATTCGGCTGAGATGGGATAATCACACTGTCTGCCGCAACCAGCGCGTTGACCGTCATCATACCCAGAGAGGGCATACAGTCAATCAGAATATAGTCGTAGCTCTTTCTCATGCCGTCGATGGCGTTCTTCAGAACATACTCGCGGCTCATGACATTGAACAGGCCCGTTTCCATACCGGAGAGCTCAATGTTCGAGGGGAGCAAATCCACACCCTCCTGGTGCCGGATAATTGCACCCTCTGCAAGCGGCTCATCATCAATGACCGACTGCATAAGGGAAGACAGCGATACATCCAGCTCGTCTGGGTTCTTTATGCCGAGGCTCACCGTTAAGCTGCCCTGCGGATCAGCATCTACCAGCAGGACCCGTTTCCCGGAGCTTGCAAGTCCCACGCCGAGATTGACTGCGGTCGTTGTTTTGCCGACGCCGCCCTTCTGATTCGTGATGGCGATCACCTTACAGTTTTCCATGGGGTTTTCCTCCTTTCTCTGAATTTGAATCATTTCTGATCCACGAAAGCCTCAAAGCATCCTTTGGGGCTTTCGTCGCTGCATTTCATTTTTCCTCGAACCCTAAATGCAGAAAAGGAAGTCATCAGACGCCCGATAGCGAATCGGGTCCATGGGAATCTCACCCCCGCCGGGTACTCCGCCGGTTCCGTAGAAAAGTATCATTATACCCCTAAGCCTGTCGTGGCCGTATCCGTAGCTGCCAGATATTTCAGAATGGTTTCGGGGTCGCTCTCCACCTTTTGTCCCGCTGATACCGTTGGCGGCAGGTGGGTCTTGGCGTACCTTCATTTGGCTGTTGGCTCAAGGAATGTATCTGATGAATGTGTATTCGGTTTTCAAGGTTCACGGAAGGCTCATCGCCTTCTCACTTTCTCTTTGCCGAATTTTTTTGCGAGATTCCCACACTTTTTCAAAAAAATTTTTTGTGCCGGTTCCAGAAAACAAAAAAGCGCCCACTGCACCTGTTTAGTAGGCGTAGTGAGCGCAAAAAATAAGACCCGGTGATTTCTCACCGAGTCTCATATCTGAATATATAGTTTTCAAAAAAACAGCCCCGCAGAATCACTTCTGCGAGGCTGAAATTCAATCGCACATTTTTCTCGGCATCCGTGGTGCACCCTTGGTGTAAATTGGTGTACGGATTGGTGTACGAGAGGCTTTTTTAACCCGATCAGGGGGGCAATCAATAGAGCTTTGCGCCTGCCGGAATGTGAGGATCGACCATCAGCAGATGGAGCTTTTCTTCGCCGTTTTCGTGATGCACGGCAGAGATGAGCATACCGCAGGAATCGATACCCATCATCGCTCTCGGAGGCAGATTGGTGATGGCGATGCAGGTCTTTCCAACCAGCTCTTCCGGCTCATAATACTCGTGAATACCACTCAAAATGACCCGATCTACGCCGGTTCC
>ULUD01055978.1_pt1 | contig 19641 bp, 13 predicted proteins | sample 1958191 | NCBI WGS metagenome assembly ULUD01 (sample SAMEA4835751, study PRJEB28245) | human gut metagenome | biome: gut microbiome; material: fecal sample | place: Denmark | collected 2008 | reverse complement strand
CATGCGGAGAAGGTGCAGCCGGTGGACCTTTTTCCACGAACGAGGCATGTCGAAGCGGTCCTCCTTTTGACCAAACTCAATGTCGAGCGACACATCGAAGTGGACGTTAACATGGAGGAACTGGATGTGACTGCTGCGGAAAGCAAGGCGACCTACAATGAGATTCGGGATTATGTGTGGGAACACCATCAGTTGAAGGTATCCAATCTCTATATTGCACAGGTGAAAGAAAAATGTGGTATAAAAAAGAGAGAAAATTATAACAAGCCTAAATCCAATTATAATCGCCAACCCAGATGTCCTTCGGAAAAAGAAACAGCAATTCGAGATGCATTAAAATTCTACAAAATCATCTAATCATATTTGCGATAATTCTTTTATCACTTATAAAGGAGTGCGTACGATGGCCATTTCTGAAAAAGATCATATTGAAGTTATTAAATCTGAGATGGAAGACGATTATTCGGATGATTCTCTTTTTAATATTTCATCTTGGGGTGCCGATTTGTCTTTTCGTGAACTCGTATCTATGTATAATGATAATGAGCTCGTTAAGCCCGAACTCCAAAGAAAGTATGTATGGGACAAAATTGAAGCCAGTCGTTTTATAGAGTCTATCCTACTCGGTCTTCCTGTTCCCAGTATTTTTCTCGCTCAATCCGGGAGTCAAAAACTTATTGTTGATGGTTACCAACGCATTATGACTGTGTATGACTATATACGCGGTATTTTTACAACGGACAATAAAGTTTTTAAACTTGCTAATTCTGATAGAATCAATCTTCGCTGGCGAAACAAAGCTTTTGCCGAGTTATCAACTGATGATCAAAGAAAAATCAAAAGTACCACCATCCATGCAATCATCTTTGAGCAGAAAAAGCCAGAAAACGATGATACTAGTCTTTATCAAATTTTCGAACGTATAAATACAAGTGGTCGTTCTCTTACTCCGCAAGAAATTCGAAACTGTGTTTATCAAGGTTCATTTAATACACTCCTTTTTGAACTAAACGAGAACTTCACCTGGCGAAAACTCTTTGGTTCTGCTCAGGTTGATTCCCGAATGCGAGATATTGAGTATATTCTTCGTTTTTTTATAATGAAAAGTGATGACATATTAAAAAGCACAAGCAACCAAATCTCTTTAAAAAAAGCACTAAACCACTTTATGGATCTTCACAGGAACGATTCCCCGGAGGATATCGATTTCTACCGCAGTCAATTTACTGCTACAATCCAAGCAAAGTATAGTAGTGATAGGGACACCCTAAGAGTGGAATGTAAGTCGGCGGTATTTCACGCCGACTTTTTGCTTCTTCGGCCATCACGCTGCTGCAACTCAATGGGTTCGGCGGCTTCGCGATATGCTTCTTCCGGCAGTTCCACGCTGCCAATGAAATTGTAGACGATTTCGATTTTCTGACTTCTCTTACCCTCTGCGTCAACCTCTATTTCGTGAACAAGGATTTTTTCAATGAAGGTATTGAGAAGGGTTGGTGTCAGTTCCTCGAATGAGGTATTTTTCTTGACCAGCTTCATAAAGCGGTCGATATTGATGGTTTTGTCTGTCTTTTGGGCGATCTGCTCGGAAAGCTCCTGGATGGTTTTCTCCAAGCCCTTTTGCTCTGCTTCATAACCGGCTGACAGTTTTTCAAAGCGTTCTTCACTCAACTGTCCCTTTATCTTATCTTCATAAAGGTGTTGGATGATATTGTCCAGCTCATCATACCGGTTTTGGCTGTTTTCCAACTCACGCTGCATTTCTGCCAGCGCCCGCTTCTGTTCCCGCATAGAGCAGGATACCAACATCGTAACGAACTCTCGCTCATTCTCAGAAGCAAAGTGTGTTACCCTGCGGAGATCCTCTGTTACCAGCTTCTTCAGGTTCTTTATGCTGATATGATGGGTGGTGCAGGGATTCACTCGCTTACTGTATCCGCCACAAGTGTAATACTCATAGCTTTCCTTCAGGCCGGAACCGCGATGATGGTACATTTTAGAGCCGCAGTCTGCACAGAACAGCAATCCGGAGAACAGCCCCACGGAGCCGATCTTTGTGTGTCGGCGTTTGCCCTGGCGGATGACCTGTACGCGGTCAAACGTATCCTGGTCAATTAGAGCCGGGTGGGTGTCCTTGAAAATCATCCGTTTGTCATCGCCGTTGACAATGACCTTCTTACTCTTGTACGACTTCTTTGTGGTCTTAAAGTTGACTGTATGCCCCAGGTATTCCATCCGTTCCAGAATTTTGCTGACAGTCTGATAAACCCATTTGCAGGGAGCCTGCGGGCAGTAACCCTGCTTATTGCCATATCGCCGGTAGTTGATTGTCCCAGGAGTAGGAAGGTTTCTTGCGGTGAGGATATTCGCAATCCTCGTCGGGCCTAAACCAGACAGGCATAACGCGAAAATCTCTTTTACAATGGGGCCGGTTTCCTCGTCAATCACCCAGTTATTTTCTTCTCCCATGATGTAACCATAAGGTGGGAGATGGGATAGACGTTTTCCGGACATTCCCTTTGCTTTTACTACCGCACGGATCTTCTTGCTGGTATCGCGGGCATACCATTCGTTGAAAAGGTTCCTCAGAGGGGTGAAATCATTATCGCCCTTCTCGCTGTCCACGCCATCGTTGATAGCAACGAAGTGTATATCCTTCTCAGGGAACAGCACTTCCGTGTACATTCCGACCTGAAGGTAGTCACGTCCAAAACGGGACATATCTTTCACAACGACCATATAGACATTTCCGGCTTCAATATCAGCCAGCATTTCCTGAAAACCGGGACGATTGAAGGTCGTACCGCTGATTCCATCGTCTACATAGAATTTGTATTTTTTGATGCCATGTTCTTTTGCGTAGCGTATCAGGATCTGTTTTTGATGCTGGATACTGTTCGATTCACCATCCAGACCATCATCCTGGCTTAACCGGCAGTAGAAAGCCGCCCAGGGTTCCGTATCGAGGGAACGACACGGAGATATGTTCAATACGCTTACCATACCTGGCATTTGAAATTGCGTGGCTGTCTGTCTCATAAAAACCCTCCATTCCGACAGCCCCGCAAATTGTAGGGTTTTGCGAGTCCTATTATACACCAGACAGGCCGCCGTGAAAAGTAGTTTAGCGCATTAAAGTGATAAATTTTTTATGAACACTTTTTATCGCCACGCAATTCGTTTTTTAAGACCTTTGCCATCTTTGACACCGCTGTTTCGGTGCAGCCTTCTTTGAAACTGGAATGGACAATATAGGTCACGCCATTGATTTTCGTTTCTGTAATCATGGCGGGGCTATTCTGTTCCGCCATAGCTGCATCACACCTTTCTATAATCAAAGAAGTGCTGCGCCAGTTAGTCCGACGCAGCACCGCTTATCTTTTATTTTTTGTATCGTATTATCTGGACAGCAGGACTGTCCATCGGCACACCCCCGATACAGGGAATATTCAAGCCGGTTCAGGGTTGGTCAGCCGGATGGCTGCTGAAGCCGCCGCATACCGCCGATAGGTGGTTGGCACCATATTCGCAGTAAGTTTCGGTGAGTGGCACGGTTCCTTGTGCTGCGCGTCCTGGCACTTTCCAGCCCACCATAGGCCAGTCATCAGCCACCAAATAACCGCTCGGCCCCTTTGATGTTATCGTATTGACGGACGCTCTGACCATCCGCAGGGGGTTATGGCGTTTGTGCTATGCGATGCTCGACGCAGCACTCAAAAACTTGAATACTGAATATGAGCGGATTGCCCGCTGTTTTTCAACGCCTCATGAAATGCCATCACAGCTGAGAATGAAAATATAGTCTGTGCGTTAACCGAAGGATTTGCTAAACTGAAGACAGCAGGCGTAGTCCGGTTGCACCTTGGTGGATTTTCACCCCGTTTGTTCAACGTAGACGAATTGCCCAAGAGAACAGCAGTATGTTGCGTCACGTAAGTGAAGAGCACGAGTAGCAAAGTTCGGATACCCACCCGGGCAATTCCCAGCCTGCATCGTTCAGGGAGGGATTTGATGCAAGACATATTGACCTGCGCCATGGGACTGGACATTCATCGTGACGTTATTGTTGCCTGTCTTGCCAAAGGTGAGCTGGGCACCGATCCGGAAATCGAGATCCGCTCCTTCAGCACACTCATCCCGGAAATGCGGAAGCTGCGGGATTGGGTGTTGGAAGCTGAGTGCCGCTATGTCGCTATGGAGAGCACTGGGATCTACTGGCAGCCCATTTACGAAATGCTGGAACCTTGTTTTGATGGGCAGATCAACATTCTGGTAGTGAATGCCCGCCACATGAAGAATGTGCCTGGGCGCAAAACGGATATGCGAGACGCGCAATGGATCGCCACATTACTCCGTGCCGGATTACTAAAGGGAAGTTTTATCCCAGATAAGACCTTCCGGGAACTGCGGCATCTGACCCGGTATCGTAAGAGCATCGTTCGCGACATTACCGCCCAAAAGAATCGCATCGATAAATTTCTGCAAAGCTCCGGTTTCCGCTTCACAGCGTTTCTGTCGGACGCATTTGGCGCTTCCGGGCGAAACATCATCCGTCATCTCATGGAATACGGAAATATTTCGCGGGAAGCTCTGGACCGGTGCCTGAAAACGCAGACCCGGAAACGTATCGACGAAATACTGATTGCCTTGAACGGTTCGCTCTCGGAGCACCAGCGCGGCTTTCTTCGCATGATATTTGGGCACTTGGAAGCGCTTGAACAGCACCGCCATACTGTGGAGGACGCTATTACGAAAGAGATCACAAAGCACGAAGAGGCATTGAGCCTCCTGTGCTCCATACCGGGCATTGATGTAACTGCGGCAGCAGCCATTATCGCGGAGATTGGTACCGATATGAGTGCCTTTCCGGATTCCCAGCATATATGCTCCTGGGCCGGTTTGAGTCCCGGTAACAACGAGAGTGCCGGAAAACGCAAGAGTGCTCATATTAACAAAGGTAATCCGTATCTGAAGAGTATGCTCTGCGAGGTGGGATGGGTCATCTCCGGAAAACGAAGCTTGTACCTCTCCGGTTGGTACTGGAGGATAAAACAGCGGAAGGGCGCTAAACGTGCAACGATTGCTTTGGCTCGCAAACTGCTGGCGCTGATTTACACGATGTTGAAGACAGGTTCTCCATACAACGAAGACTGTTTTGAGATCCGCAGAAAACAAAGTGAGCGCAAACGGGCCAGCCGTATGGTGAACGAACTGCAAAAGCTGGGATACTTTGTGGTGGCACCAAGCTGATTCCCACTACCCCATACTTCGGCCGGCGACAGGTTTTGGCCTGCCGCTTTTTGTGCTGCGATGGTTTTTCATGAGGCGTTGAAAGCCTGTTTGTCAAGGTTCACGCCCTCGCTACTTATTTTCGTAGCAAGGTACATAGTGAAAGGGGTTCTCTAAAATCCCTTTCACTATATAGGAGGGAAAACGGGCAATCGTTGATAGTTACGCGGCAACATTTTTTCGGATTTTTTTCAAGGCGGAGTGTACAGAACGCATGACCGCCGACTTATTACAGTCCTGCATTTTGGCAATCTCCGAATAGGAGTATCCGTAGAAAAAATGGAGAATGAAACGCCACCGCTGCAACGGAGGAAGTTTCTCCAGCACCTGGCCGATTTCCAGCAAGGTTTCCAGACGTTCAACGGTTTCCTCCAATGGCTCCGTAGCCAGATTGTACAGCAGGCAGTCATCAAAAGACTTTCCTTCGATATGTTTCCGACGCTCATACCGCTGCCGTTCTTCCTGTTTTCGGCTTTCCTCATAAACGCGGTAGATTTCAAGGGATACTTCCACATCGACAGGACGGTGATCGGCGTTCAGGATTTTGACAAGATACATAGAGCGCCCTCCTTTATGCAACACGAAACAGCGCGACGATCTTATCATCGTCCTGGGGGTCAACAAGGAGCGGGCATGGCTGGGCAGCCGCAGCGTCAGGCGGCGGCACAGGGTTCGGCCTGTGATCAGTCAGGATGAGAAGCGACTCACCAGGAGCCAGATGAACTATTTTAACGGTTTTCAGCATATTAAAACACCTCCGATTCTTTTTGAGGGCTTGTCCCCTCTATCCATCGGAGATCCCAGAGCCTTGTAATTAAGGGGGGCTGCCAATTTTATTGAACTGAATAGGCAAAGGCAAGGACAGCATCACGAGAATGCTGCCCTTGCTTTCACTTATTCAGCTAAAAAGCTGCGGAGCCGGTGAAAGGCCCTTTGAAGCAGAAGCGTGACCGCTGCCGGTGAGCAGTCAAGGATAACCGCAATTTCCTTGTACTGATACCCTTCCCAAAAGGCCAGTTCGATGGCGTACCGTTGCCGGTCTGTCAGATGGCGTAAGCCGTATGCCAGCTTTTCGTTCTGGACAGTATCAATGAAATTTTCTACCATCAGTTGCTCGGTGAAATCATCCTGGATATAGATAGACCGCTCCTTGTATGTAAGTTCCTCGCTCATACTCTCCAGAGAGTAGCAGTGATACCGGAACCGGCGGTCAGAGTTTGCAATGATACGATCCTCGTCTTTGAGGATCGCAGCCCAATCTTTTTCGGTCATAAGCCTGTTCTCCTTTCTGATGTTTGTCTGCATGGGCGAACAGACAAGCGGAGGAGAACGGCACTTCGGAGCAAATCCGAAGTTTGACAAAATACGACAAGAAAAAGCGCCGGACAGCTTTTGTAACTGTTCGACGCTATTTAAAGCCCATGAGCAAGAATTATAATTCTTTTTATATATGACTGATTGTTCTGCTTGATGGGCGAAGTATGTTCCTGGACTGAAATCTATTTTTTTGAGAATATGCCTCCTTTAGAGGGGCAAATCAAAATGCCGTCCATATTCGCCTCCCCCGGCGAAACACAGACGGCACACCTTTAGGCCCTGTCTTGAACCGCCGTTTTTTTTATTGGCGATTAAGATAAGGCCAAAAAGAGAATGATTTGTTTATATATAGGAATAATAATTCCGTTTTAACCCGAATTACAGAGGAATGTTAAAACCTCTTTCAGCACGATACAATGTATATGAGGTGAACGATTATGCCGGAAGATATGCTACAGTATCTCGGGGCTTTTATTCGTAAAAGTCGGAAAGATTGCGAATTGACCCAAGATGAATTGGCGGAGCAATCTGGCGTATCGGCTCGGCATATAGCAAAAATCGAGAAAGGACAAATAAATCCATCTTATGAAGTCCTTGCCACATTGAAAAAACGACTCGGATTTTCTGGCGAAACCCTATTTCATCCAGAGTTAGAACAGGACGATGAGATTAATCAGTTTATCGGAAAATATCTTGCCTGTTCTGAACGTGATCGCAAAATATTAATCAGGACACTAAATTGTTTGGCTAACGAATTGCTATGCAAAGCCGATACATCAGAAGTTGATACCGAAGATACTAAGTGAACTCAGCAGAACAGAAATTATTCTTGTTCTGCTGTTTTTCTTTATCATGAGAGCAAATGAAATAATGCTCTTATTAAAAAAACCAGCAGGCAAAATTTTCACCCACTGGCTGTCTTACTCTTATAGTAAGACAAGAATACCACCATTCATTAACAGCTTTTATTCCCCACTATTTTGTTTGCGGTATTCAGCAGGGGTGATTTTTAGCACATCCCGAAATGCTGTGGCAAACTTACTTTGATTTTCATAGCCGACTTTATTTGCTATTTCGGCTATGGTGGACTGCGTTTGCCTTAATAAGATCGCAGCCTGTCTAATACGATACTCTTTCATATAGCTTCCGATAGGCTGCCCAAAAATCCCTTTAAATGTATCTTTTAAGGTTGTTGGGTTTATTAGGTATTCTTTTGAAAGCTCCTCAATCGTCGGACGTTCCTGCAGGTTTGATACCAGTCTTTTATGGATTGTTTTAATAATCTCTACCTGCGGCGAAGTATATAGTTCACGTCGTTTCTCTTTGGATACATCAACCATGCACAGAAATAAAAGTAATTCCTGTACTTTCAACCTGAAATACGGCTTTTGTAAACAATCCGGCACAGAATACAGCTCTGAAAAAATATGCTCGATTTCATCTTTAGCCCGCATAATGAAACAGTTTCCATCAGCGCAAAACTTCTCTTTGAATTGAAGAATATCTATGCCACTGTCCGAAAGGATTTCGGGTGGATTTTTTACTACTACGGACAAATTGATGACCACGGAAATTCCCCGGTAGTGTTTCAGGGGAAATGACATTTCCGAAGCACAGTTATCCATTGTATGAATAGAGAGGTCGCCCTCTCCAAGATAAAGGCAGGAACCGCTTGCCAGACGGCAGCCTTCCCGCCCTTCCCGACAATGATTGATCTCCAGTATATTTTTATCAATGTTCCCGTCCCAATAGCAGCTCGTCGCTTCAAAATCATTATAGATAAGCTGTATGCCGGGATAGACCTGATAGACTGTCATGAGTCCCAGGCCATCCGCGCAATCCATTTTATAGACAGTACAATAACCATCGTTGTCCTTCGGAATGACTGCGGATAACCCTGTTGATGAAAAATGGGTATTCTCCATAGCTGCCCTTTCCGCTGTATCTACACTGTTTATTTGTTGCGCCAGAGTTCTTCTGACATCTTTTATTATATAGTTTTTTCTCATATTGCACCGCTCCAATCAGCAGGATTTGAAATCCAAATAGAATCCACTTTGAATTATAGTACGTCATGGCTAACCGTGCAAATAGAAAAAGCCGATGCCCTTTGTTAAGCAGGGGCATCGGCCAGATACAGCTTATTTATTGCAATATTCTTTGCCTACACAGCCGGAGCAACCGCCACCACAGCAGGAACCATTCTTCCGATCCCGATGGATTTTCCGAACAGCCCATATCGCATAGAGAGCAATCCCGGCCACAATTACACCTGTTACAATCATTTAGACTCCTTTCCGGCTGGCACACCACAAGTCATCAGCCGTGGGCTGCCAGTTCTTTGCATACGGTTCGCACTTGTCGCAGAGATGGTCTACCGACTCTGGCGACTGCAAATCCGTGGACTTTGCGCCGGTACGTTTCACCATATCCCTCAAAATCTGCGGGTTTTCCAGCATGGGGCAGGGCCGCAGCATATTTTTGTTGAAAGGCTGCCCGTCATGGTAGGCCATGAATAGCGGGCTTTTCAGTGCGTCCAATAGGCTGCAATCGTGAATGTTCACATTGGAATAATGGATGAACACACAAGGCTCCACATCCCCGGCAGCATTGATGTGAAGATAATTTCGGCCCCCGGCAATACAGCCGCCAACATACTCTGCATCGTTCTGGAAATCCATGCTGAAAATCGGCTTTGTGTTCCGAAAGGCGCGGATACGTTCGTAAACAATTTTTCGCTGCTCCGGCGTGGGCAAAAGCGCCGGTACAGCTTCATTGCCAACGGGCATATAGTGGAAGAACCAAACAAACATAGCCCCCATGTCGATCATCATGTCAAAAAACTGTTCGCTGCTGATGTCGGCATAGTTCGCGCTGGTATAGCAGGTTGAAATGCCAAAGGGCAGCTTATGTTCCCGTAGCAAATTCATAGCCTGCATGACCTTTTCAAATACGCCGCTGCCCCTGCGTCCGTCGTTTGCCTGTTCAAATCCTTCCAGACTGATGGCCGGGACGAAATTTTTTACCCGAAGCATTTCTTTACAAAACGCTTCGTCAATCAGGGTGCCGTTCGTGAATGAGAGGAACGCACAATCAGGATGCCGCTCACACAAGGTAATCAAATCTTTTTTGCGAACCATCGGCTCCCCGCCCGTGTAGATATACATATAGACGCCCATATCCTTGCCCTGACGGATAATGCTGTCGATGGTTTCCAGACTCAAATTCAGTTTATGGCCGTACTCGGCTGCCCAGCAGCCGGTACAGTGGAGATTGCAGGCCGATGTAGGGTCTAACAGAACCGCCCACGGAATATTGCAGTTTTCTTTCTTCCGCATTTCTTCCTGAACGGCACCGCCTTTCAAGGCAGAGTTGATAATAAAATTCTGGAATAGTGTTTTTCGCACACCAGTATCCAACTGATAGGCTTTCAAAATCAGTTCATACCAGTTTCCCTTTTCTGCAATCGCTTTTCGGAAGGCTGCCCGCTGACTTTCGTACCATCCATCGGGCAAGGCTTTGTCGATCAGGTTCATTGCTTTGGGAATATTGGTTTCCGGCTCCTTTTCCAGATAATTCAGAACCGTGTTTACAGCCGCAGTAAAGGCCGTGTTTTTTACAGATTCAATAATACTCATTTTTCCTTCCTGCTGGCAGAACTTATGCTCTGCCAGCTTTCCCCTATGTATTTCTCTATTCTTCGCGCAGAAGATTTCTCATTACCAAAAGTCCAGCGCCGATTACAGAAATAACGACGACTGAACAGAAGATTTTTTTGAATGTCATATTTTCACCTCACAGAAGAAGTCCAATTCGATAAACAGCGAAGGTGACAACCCACGCCACAACCAACTGGAACAATGCAGACAGCAGCATCCAACGAGTGCTGGCCGCTTCCTTGCGAATCGTTGCCAATGTCGCTGCACAAGGAATATACAGCAGGCAGAAAATCATCAGGCAGAACGCATTGAGCTGTCCAAAACCGGCAGCTCCTAAGATGCCAACCAGCGTATTCATACCTGCTCCCGAATTGATATTCGGAACTCCGAACAGGACGGCACAACTGGACACAACAACTTCCTTTGCAGAAATACCGGCAATCAAAGCAACGGCGATCTGCCAGAAGCCTAACCCAATCGGTGCAAAGAACGGCACCAGCCAATGGCCCAAAATGGCTCCGAAGCTCTCTGTCATTTCCGTGGTATAGCCATGAGGCCCAAAATTCAGGATCACCCACATGAGGATAGAAGCCATGAAAATTGTGGTTCCGGCTTTGGTAAGGTAATCCTTCACCTTTTCCCATACATAGATAGCAACGGTTCTGCCACTCGGCGCTTTGTACTCCGGCAGTTCGATCAGCAGATAGTTTTCCGAAGTCTTGATATTCTGTATCGCTCAAAACATGAACACCTGTAAAGCCACAACTAGGGCATTTTCCACGCAACAGATACGGTGTTATCTCCGAACACTGCTCACACCGATACCAAGCATGTGATACATCAAAACGCGGCCTTACACGCGAGAGATCAACATACAGTCTTCCGTTGTCTGGCTGTGCCGTATCCAAAAAATTGTTTTTTAGTACTCGTTTCCATACAGCCATCTCCTGAGAAGAATCTTTCCATCCCATAATTCCTTGAACAGCCTTTGAGAAGTTCCACTCTTTTGCCAACCCATAAAAGTCAAAACTACGACGAACTTCCAATCGGATTTCATCTGAGATTGTATGCCCCAAGGCAGTTGCATCATCGCAAACCGAGGTCATCCATGCATTAAATATCTCAAGAAATTCGTCCTCTGTTACCGTAATACCATTTTCATCAAGCTCGTCTGTACTATCGACTAAAGCCATCTCGGTTGGTTCAATCCAACTGGTTGCGGAATCATAAAGCGTATTGTACCCACCTGCAAATAAGCGCAGCAGATCTTTTTTCATCTGATCCGGCGCATTTACAATCGAAAATCGCGGCGTATATTCTCTATGCCGACGAGAACTCCGCTCAAGGTTGCTTAATGCCACTTCACAATCCTGTCGAAACTTCTCTCGTTCCGGTTCATGGAAAATTTGAACGTGGTTTCGTCCAGCAGCCAAGCAGAAATAATCGTAAAGTTCATTCATGGAACGTTCCGTCACAGACTGCTCCATGTCATGAATTGCCAGTGCAAAAAGCTGGCGCGCTGCCATAATGTCAGAAGAGTCTGACATATCACGAGCAAGTTTGGCCGCTCGTTGACGACTATCTGAGAAAAGGAGCACTTTTCGCCCTTCATTGGGGAGCCGCTCCGGATCGTTATCTTTTCCGCTGACAGCAGGTTGCTGCTCAAACTGCGTTTTTATCAAGTTATAGAAGGACTGATTGCCCCTTGTGCTAAAAGATGTGATCTGCGAGGACGATAATTGATGCCTGCAATGCGGACAAGTTGGAAACGTTAAAATCTGTGGCCGATTTTTTTGTGCAAAATTACAATAGTATAATTTCCGGACATTGGGTTTTCCGTCATCTGAATCATCTCGAAAATTGATAAATCCATTCTTTATGTCAAGGTAACACGGCCGGATTACGTTCTTTCCCTGCTTATCTGGAATCTTATAATCCTCCGGTGGCAGATAAAGATGCACTTCCTTCATCTGTGAATCCAGAACCTGACCAGAATAATGCCATAGATACGTTCTCTGATGCGTTTCAAGTGCATTTCCTAACACATACCCCTTATAAAACAACGCCCCACAGCGACGATCATTGTACAATTCATATACAACGCTATTACAGTGAGGACAGGTCAAATGACCGTCCGCCCAGAAGATTTCTCCCAATGTAAGGGCTCCATCTGTATGTGAGTGTGGACAGTTTTCGTTGGCACAGGCATAGACTCCCTTAATACCCTTGAACAGCATGTGCATTCGTGCTGGGAATAGAACTGCCCCCTTTTCATTCTTGGCAAGCGGTGCGATTGCCAGTAGAATGCTGACATAATTCAGAGCTTCCTCCTCTCCGACATCTGGGAATGCTTCTGCCGCAAGTTCAGCCAACGATACCGCATTGCCCCGACATTTTGAAATCAGCGTATGAAATGGCCGATAAGCGATTAAATTATCGTACATCCACTGGCACGCCGATGCCATATCTGTAAAGGGTGCAGTAGAGCCTTCTACTCCACTCCAAAACTGATTAAGTGCTTGGAAACATACCAATTCATTTTCTTCAAACGCAGAAGCGTCTGCGCTCTGAAAACTTTGCAATGGTATCGAACGAAGCTCAACCGTATCAGCCTGTTCTTTTTCGCCCGTCAAATAACAAAACTCCACAGTGGTATCTGCCGCAGTCAATTCTTGTGCAAATTTATAAACAGCATTTTTATCTTCCTGATCTCGATCTGGCATACTGGCTGTTGTAAGAATAAACTGTACCCGATCTCTTGTAATTCCCAATTTATGAAACAGTCTTCGAATTAAAAGTGCCACCTCGCCGCCAGATGACCCCCGGTACATATGGGCTTCATCTATCACGAATAACAACTTGTTCGATGGATTTTCTTCAAGCCACTCTTTTGTATCCTGCCAGATTTTCGCTTCCCTCGGACGTAAAAGCATATACTCCAGCATAGAATAGTTCGTAATCAGAATATCCGGGCAGAATTTCTGCATTTCAAATCGAGTAATCAGCTCTGCATCTTCCGCATCAGGAATATGACGACCATTATGTAACCCCTCTAAAAAGGTTTGCATATCCATCTTTGCCGGAATTTTACCTTCGTGGCGAAGTGCCTCAAAAAAGCTTTTTTCAGAATCTGTCTGCGGAAAAGACATTCGTGCCAACGTTTTTTCCAGTTTTCTATCCTCACTGGTTACAGGTTCGTTTCCGGGATATGGCGTTCGACCAGTATACATACCAAATTGTGGCCGACGCACAGTTTCACCACAGGTCGAGCGAAAGACATTTAGAAATTTTCCTTCCGGATCGCCAATCAATCTCCTCAACCGGCTCACCTGATCCGAAACAAGCGCATTCATCGGATACATAACAATCGTGCGAACACCTCGCATTTTCCATGTATCCGGATTATCCTTTGCCTCTGTCGCCAATTTTGCCATCAACGGCCACATAAAACACTCTGTTTTACCAGAACCAGTACCTGTGGAAACGAACAAGTCTCGCCCTTGAACGGCATTTTCAAGGGCCTGAACCTGATGAACAAACGGTGTAGGGTACACACCAACACCTGCATCTGAAAGATCAGAAAAATACTTTTTCATCCAGTCCGGAATTTTAGCCTTTTGGATACCATCCTTAACGCTTTTGTACGCCGGGGACGACTCAATAAATGGCTTTTGATATAATAAGCCCTCATCATCCAGGTGTTGTCCTACCGCCGAAAGCAGAAGTGGAGATTTTCCAAAGTACTGTGCCTTTATGTAGTCTTCCAAATCATGACGAAGCTTTTTATGAATTGAATTTGCGCCGTTCGACATTTTATCATTCCTTTACAAATTGATACCCAATAGCCTCAAGTGTCTTTTTTATAGCATAAAATACATCTTTTGCAAAAATGCGATTGAAATCATGGGGCAATTCAATACAGGATGTCGGCCAACTATAAAGCTTTATCAAATTTAGTTCTTCCACCGCCGGCAAATACTGTAGCCTCAACATCACAATCGCCCCGTCCTCATGGTATGTTGCCGCCGGTAAAGATTGTTTTGCGGAAAGCAGTGCATTTGATACTCTGCGATAAAAATGATCTTCGGTCATCCATACTGGAAGTTGACTAACAAATGCCTGTCCTCCTTTTTCTTGATACAGATAATAGAATCTATTTCCATTCATCCCCATTCTGATAAGCGTCACTTCTTGTGCCACAGGCTTTTCCCGTTGCCAATATCCATATTTGAACGGCGGGTCTGTCCGCAAAAATTCCGTAGTGTCATTTGGGCGAAATTGATTCCATTTTGCCGTTTTAACCAAATACCGCCATGTTTCAGTTAATGTTTGATCTGGCAGTTGGAACATCTCTAGCAAAGGGATTGATTCCTGAAAATCGGATGAAAGTAAATATGTTCCCTGTCCACTGACAAACTGCTGTTCATCGGGTGCCATACCTCTGGCAAAAAGAACATCGTCTACCGCTGAAGCTGAATAACTCGCCGGAGCTAATCTATACGCTGAATGATATATCTTTCCACCTTCAAGTTGTACGTTATAGATTTCTTCCAGCAGATTTTCATAGTTATACCCAAACAGCTTTCTAAGACCGTTGAATATTCCACAGTAGCTTTCCAGAAGATCCTTCATGCGAGATTTGAAATGAACCACTGAAATCGGCTGGTCATCTTCCGTTTTATCCCAAAGAGAAGCATACGCCATTTGTCCCAGCACGCTATAAATCACACGCATCTGCCATTGTTCAACAGGTTCGGTTGTACCCCTTTCAATTTGGTATCTTCCCGCCATAATGGAAATTAAATCGTTTTCTCTGTTCATTCATCCTCACCAAGATAATCATGAAGCATCTTATAAAAATCTTTAGGCAGCTTGTCTACATCTTTTTCAAGTTGTTCTAGGAGCATATCAAATTTTCCTGCAAAACACGCAAATGGGAGAAGTCCAAACAAATAGCTATTTGCTGTTTCTTTTATTGAATCATCCTTCAGCATATACTCCATATCTGCAAAGATTTCCCAGAGATTCCTCTTTGCAAGCGAACCAAATTTCGTCAAGAATTTTTCGTTAAACCGCCGCATTTTTTGTTCCGGAAGTTCACTAAAATCCATACCAAGTTTATTTGGAGGATACATACCAGTCGGTCTTTTATCAACAAAGAACTCTGTTGCCAATGGAAGAAGATAGTTCAGCATCCCCAATGGTTCCACCTGTAAATCCTCTACATAGGGCGTGATCAGAAAACAAAACTTGGAAATTTCTCCCACGAAAAGCGGTATCCTTTGCGTCCAACCCACACAGAATGGATTCAAGATTGCTACCACTTCATCATCCGATTCTTCACATACGTCGTAAACCTCTTCTGAATACTCACCCATGCAGGATAAGATAGCGGCAGATTTTCCAAACAACGTCATTGAAAATGCCTGTGCAATTCCCAATCCATTCGGGCCTGCAAGCAACACCGGGATATGATGTCGATACGCCGAACAGAGATATGCGGCCAACGCTTTTGTATATTTTTCCTGAACACCTGCATCCCTCAAGTTATACGCAAGCTCCTCCATTACATCATCTAGGATTTTAAGCACCACAAGGTTTTCTCCCTGTGTTTCTCCAGATACAAATGCAGCGGTTTCACTCACTTTTTGATCGTTTACATTTTTGCTCTGTGGCAAAAATGCTTGTGATGCGATAAAATCTGCTGCATCCTTTTGAGCTTTTGCAATTCTGTCCGCCACACGTTGTTCGACTTCTGCTGCTAATTGCTCTCGTTTTTCTAATTCATTATTCGATTCTTTCAGCTTCTGTTCCAGCGTCACATAGTCTGAGTTAAGTTGATCGAATCGTGTTTTTGCCTTCTCTGCTTCATCCTTTTTTTGCTGCAAAAAGTTCTCCGCTTCACGGAGTTTTTCATCATTATCTTCCGCCCATTCCTTTGTAAGCAGCTCTTTGCAACGTTTTTCCAATTCCGGTTTTCTCAGAATAATCTGACGTAACGTTTCATCTTCGACGTCCGATGCTGAGAGATAAGCATCGGCCTCCTGTACGAACTCTTGAATTAGTTTCTGCGCATCGACCTCGGTACAATTGCACTGTTCAGAGAGTTCTTGCACAAAGTCTTTGTCCGGAAGTTCCTGTAAATATGCTACGATCTGCTGATGAGTCGCCTTCGTAATGCCCTTCTGTTTAGAAGTAGCCCATGTCAGTCGATTTCGCAGCAGAGTTTTCAGAATCTCCACAGCTTCTTTAACTTTTACAACTCTACAAGGCATACCAAGGCTTAGCACGCTGCAAATTTGACATTCTCCCGCTTGATAAAGCATTGAAGGGAAGATTTCAAAAACAGGTAATTCAAGGGTATTTTCTCTTAATGCAAGCCTATCTGCCCCAATATCAAGGTCTTGTTCCCTGCAACGTACACCCTCATACTTTTGGCCGTTCCAATATGCAAAAAGGGCGCCATTACAGTACATTTTTTCAGAAATGCCCATCACTAGTTTCTTGACGATCTGTTCAATAGAAGTGCATTCTTTAAGAATGATGACCTGTGTTGGCTGATAAAATGCATTGTATTCAGATTCGATGTAATCACGACTCGGATCATTTATATTTGGAATTGTACGCCAGTTCCAAACACCAACATAGTTTTCCGGAAATCCGTTTGTTTTTTGATTTGTAAACAGTTCTTTCTGATATGGATAGATTTCGCAGTATTTATCAAGGACTTCATTGTTCTCGATGTCCGATAGCCGCTTTAACCGCATTTTCCCATCATACCAATAGACCCGACAAAGCGAACAATATGGGTACATACTTTGTTCTTGTATATCACTCTGACTAACAGAATATTTCTCCAATTTATGGTATTTTGCAAGTTCACTTTGTCCAGCATTTAGTTCTCCTTCAAGTTTTTTCTTTTCTGCTTGCAGCTGGATAATATTGTCCTGTTTTTCATTCACATCGGCCTGCACATCCTTCAGAAGTCCTTGGAGTTGTTGAATCTTTTTCTGTGCATATTCCTTTTGCGCTTCAAGTTCTTTCCGTAAAGCATCTTCCTCCAAATTATCCGCCGCTTTAGAAGCATGCACGCTATTGGATTCGTTTTGGCACATTCCTTTCACAAGACGTACAGCGATTTTTAACGCACCTATTTCCTCTGAAGACCGCACTGGTTGCTCCAAACGAAAATAAAGCTCCATATTATTAGAAAATGAGCTGTTTGCCAGAGCTACTACTCTTGCTCCATCCGATGGAACCCCTTGTGAAATCAATTTATCCTGTTCACTAGCGATTTTATCCATCATGGACTGAATTTTTTCATTCAGAAATTTGGATATAAAACGCATCGTCACATTTTGCGCTGTAAGGCTAACAGCCATTTCATCTGAAAGAGAATTTGGCCGAAAGCCCGGTTTTATAGTATTAAAACCATTTGAATTTGCTCGAAAATTCTGTTTTAGTTCTCTCGGTCCAATCAATTCACAAATTGTTTTTACGTCACCTGATGATAGTCTTTCAAGATAGTTCATCTTTTTTCCTTCCCTTTCGTTTTCAACGATCTAATGAAATGCTTATAGTATACAAGTGCATTTTCTTCTATGTGGCCACTTCGTATTTTTTGAGAAATCCATTTTTTTGTTTCCGGATAATTTTTCAGCAGAGACAATGTTGCGCCCAATGTATGTGAAACCGGCACTTTTGCCCCACGAGCACTCATCAGCTCATGTACAACATGTAAGTCATCTGAAGAACTGACCGTTCTACTCAAACGCTGATATTCTATGTTCCAAATAATATCAAGTCCTTGAAGGACGCTGATTTTCATGCCATACTGCACATTACTATATTCGATGGCTGTTTCCGCCTTCAGAAGAATCTTTTCAATAACATATCCATTCCTCTTGATTTGAACCACACCGTCAAATGGAGCAAGTATCCGTATGCTGTGATTTACCGGAAGCTCATTTTCCAAACCGGACTTCAAAGCATTCCCTTGGACATCAGTGATAGTCACTATCGGTCTACCTGAGCGTTCTTTTAGCTCCTTCTTCCAAAGATATGTATACTCCAGCACCTTTGCTCGCCCTGTTGAAATCAATTGCTGTCGCTCATTGATTTCAATCGAACACACCTTACCTTCATCCGAAGTATAATACAGCATTGGTGCTGCTGGATAGGTTTTTGTAACAATTTCTCCTTGACTCTGAACGCCTTGTCCTCGAATATGAAACCATGTTGTTTCCCCTGAGTTTTGGATAATATATGGCGACTGCACATAGACTGGCCAAATCGGCTGAATTGAAATCGGTTCACTTGTGAGACGGCAATGGTAATTAAGAAAGAACTCTGCTGCCGACTCTGTAAAATCTGTCACCAAAACTTCCGATAGATACCATGTTGTCCATGAGGCACTCTTCTTCAGAACAGTCTTTATTGAGATTCCATTGTAAATATCATCCAGGCATCCTGTGGAAAGCAAATAGTAGCATTTTCCGACTACAACATCTGCATCATCTGTAAGCATCCGTCCTGTTTCTCCGCTAAAGAGCGAACCACTTCTTTTTATACCTTCCACTACTCGGGGCCAATAGGTTTTCTCTATTTCATCAGACGATATAACAGTATAACTTTCACAAGGGTACTCTCCTATCGAAACATAGGTGATAGATTCCGCATTCAAGCGTTCAAACGAGTATACGAACGGTGTCATTGCTTTATCAGATGGAATGACCGTGACATTCTTTTTTTCTTGCTGGTTCAGAACTATCCTTGGAACAGCAAGTAGGCCCAACTCAAATTCAAACCCATAGTCTGTAACATTGACTATCCGAATTGGAAGTTCATGCTCGCCTGCCGCATATGTATAGTCGTATCCGTGGACATACATACGTTCCGGACAGCTCTTATCCGCTTCTGCTGAACTATGGCGAAAATGCGGAGCTTGTACTCTTCCGTTGAAAAATGTAACATATTGACCACACAACGAGCACATGAAAATACCGCTGCGGGCCGAAACCCCACCACGAGAATGTTCCCTTGCAACTTCTTCTGGCGTTATACGCTTCCAACCGTTTTTCGACCATACGCACACATGAGTTAATGATGCCATAATAGTCCCTCATCTACAGTTTCACTTCAGTCATAATATGATTCTACCACTAATCGCTAATCAATGAAATAGAAATTCAAAACCATCGCAGTTTCACCAAAGCATCCGCTGTATATTTGTCTGTTTTGCCCCTTTATCAGCCTGCATCGGCACGATGCAGTTCAAGGGTTTGGGTGCTCCCTAACAAGCGTTTTGCAACGCAAATGGTGTTTGTATAGACAGACACATTGCTTGCAGATGCAGACGTTGTATATACGTCTGCCC
>ULUD01012751.1_pt1 | contig 20736 bp, 16 predicted proteins | sample 1958191 | NCBI WGS metagenome assembly ULUD01 (sample SAMEA4835751, study PRJEB28245) | human gut metagenome | biome: gut microbiome; material: fecal sample | place: Denmark | collected 2008 | reverse complement strand
GGCAGAGCGTCAGCAGCAGCGACAGGTAAAAGCAGCGGCAAACGACGACAATGACAGCAGTTCCAGCAAGAGCAGTTCTTCCGGCAAGAGCAGTAGCTCCAGTTCCAGCAGTAAGAGCAGCAACTCAAGCAGTTCTTCCGGAAAGAGCAGCAGTAGTAAGAGCAGCAGTTCCCACAAGAGCAGCAGCAGTGGAGGCGGCGGAAACGCCGGCAAGTCTTCCGGCAAGAGCAACTCATCCGGAGGAGGCGGCCGTACCGGCAGCAGTAGCAGCGGCGCAAGTTCCGACGGAGGCGGCGGATCTGCCGGATCCAGTGGCGGAAGTTCCAGCGGATCCGGCGGAGGCAGTGCATTAGGAAGCGGTGATGGTTCGGTTATCGCTGCATACGGACTGAAGTTCGTAGGAAATCCTTACCGTTATGGTGGAACCAGTCTGACTAACGGTACAGACTGCTCCGGATTTACCATGTCTATCTTCAAGAAGTTCGGCATCAGCCTGCCAAGAACATCCAGCGAACAGTCCCGCACCGGTAAAAAGATCAGTGTATCAGATGCAAGAGCCGGAGACCTGATCTTCTACGGAAGCGGTGGACATGTCAGCCATGTGGCGCTCTGTATCGGAGGCGGTCGTGTGGTTCACGCAAGTAATCGTAAAGATGGCATCAAGACCAGCAATATTTATTATCGTACCCCAATCTGCGCAAGAAGAGTGATCGACTAAGCAGAGAGGAGGCAAAGAGACTGTCATACAGTGAGAGAATCATTGTATGGCGGTTTTTTTTATGCCCAGATAATGGCAAAAATATGTTATTATTAAATATAAAGAAAATATATAGCAAAAATAAAATAGACACGGGAAAAGGATTGACTTTATCTTGTGAATATTGTACAATGTTGAAAGGAAATTCGTAGAGAGTATAGTTTAATTGTACAATCTATGGGTGGATCCAAGTCCGTATATGAGAGGATACGGCAAAACAAAATATTTATAAGGAGGAAACTAATACGATGAGAAAAAGTTTCAAAAAAGTATTGTGCGCTGTCATGGCTGCAAGTATGGTATTCTCAACACCAATTGCAACTAATGTAGTGGCACAGGCTGCTTCTGGTGAAGAAGGAGCGTGTGTGGTTAAGGATCTTACAAAGACCACAGAGTTGACAGACACCGTTGCAAATGGTGCTTGGTGGACTAATTTCAGTGATTATTACAGATTTGAGGGCAACTTTGATTGTACATTGGAGTTGACAAGTAAGACGAGCGGAACCAATAACTGGAACGCACCGAGTGTTGTGCTGACAACAGATGCTGACAGACTAGCAAGTGGATATAAAGAGTATGTAGCTGTCCGTGCCGATAACTATGGCTGGGGTGATAACTATGATGCGACTCTTGCAACAACAGATAGTACTGACTGGGCATCATGGTTAGAAATTGCCAAGGATTGTAAAGCAACTATTCAGGTGAAGAGATCTGGAGATACAGTATATGTTAATGAAACATATACATCTTCTACAGACGATTCTAAGGTTCGTCATCAGTCTTATACAGTAAAGAATGTAAGTGCAGATAAGATTCGCTTCTTCTTGGCTGGTGATAACAATGAAATGGCTATTACTAAAGCAGTAGTTCCAGATTATACTGTTAAAGCAAAAGCAAAACTTGACCTTGTAACAAATGGTGCTTCAAAAGCTTCTGTAGAAGCTTCTGTATTAAACAACGGGGTTGCTGTTCCAGATGCAGCTGTAACTTATAAAACATCCGACGAAAAAGTAGCAACCGTAGATGATAAAGGTGAAGTAACAGCGGTAGCAGATGGTAATGCGGTAATCACTGCTACATATGCGTATGGTGAAGATCAGACAGTTACAGCTGATACAGAAGTAACTGTAACAACAACAGCAGAGAAGGTTACTATCTCTGGTGAAGGTGTTGCAGAAGGAAAAGGAACTCTGAACATTCTTAAGGACAAAAAGAACGGCAGTGTAGCTCCAGGTAAAGTAGCATTGACTGCAACGGTTACTCCAGAAAATGCAGCTGTAAAGGATATTGTGTGGAGCGTTGAAGGCTCAGCAGCAACTGTAGATAAAAATGGTGTCGTTACAACAACAGATGATGCTAAAGATGGTGACAAAGTAACTGTAAAAGCAACTGTAAAGGGAACAGAAGTTTCTGCTATAGTAGAGTTTACAATTGGTGTAAAAGAAGAATCATTTGTTGATCCTACTTCTGTAGCTGTAACTCCAGCAGCTGTAACTGCAAATGCTGGTGAAGAAGTTAAATTCACAGCAGCTGTATATGGTGAAGATGGAAAAACATTGGCTACAAATCAGGATGTAAAATGGTCTGCAACAAACGCAAGTGGAACAGCAATTGATGTATCCGCTGAAGGTGTTCTGACTGTTCCAGCGAATGCAAAAACAGGTGATAAAATTACTGTAACTGCTACCTCTAAAGCAGATGCTAAAGTAGTAGGAACAGCAACAATTACTGTTCGTGTATTCGAGACTGTAACAGGTACAACATGGTGGACAGCATTCCAGGCAAGTAAAGACCGTATCCTGAAAGGTGACGGATCTGTCAGCTTTATCCTTGAGAACAACAAAGCTGATACAGCTGGAAACATCGGATTCTGTGTAGAAGCATATGCAGTAAATGAAGATGGTTCTAAATATGTGAATAATGATGTTGCAACTACTGAGAAAGGTGCTTATATTACATCTTCTTACAACGGAAGTTTTGGTGGCTGGGTAGCTGGTATTCCTGCTGCTAAATTGAAAGCTACAGAAGGTACTACGATTGACTTTGCTGCTAACCCAGACAACTTCTACAACATCTCTGCAAGTAAAGAAGCTTTCCTTCCAGAGCATAACTACAAAGTAACATTTACAAAGAAGGGTAATGACTACCTTATTCTGATGAAAGACTTGAACGATGATACATGGTTCTATCGTCAGATGTTCAAGGGTGCTGATATGGAATCCGATACACTGGGTATCCACTTTATGGCACAGCTTGGTACATTCAACCTGGTAGACACAGATGATCATCTTACAACAAATACAACTGACAAACCACAGGTTGTAAGACCAAAACCAAACCCAGGCAACAATACTACACCAAGTCCTAGTCCAAGCCCAAGCAATAATAACACAAATAAGAACAACACAACAAACAATGACAAAACAATAACTTTAACAGATGCTAAGAGTACAGTAAAAGCTGCTAAGATTACAGTTAAGAAAGGCAAAAAAGCAGTTAGCAAAGTAACAGTTAAGAAGGGCAAAAAGGTTACTTTGAAAGTATCTGTTAACTCTAAGGGTAAACTTTCTGTAGCTAAACTTTCTAAGAAAGCTAAGAAGATCGCTAAAGTAACTCTTAAGAAGGGTAAACTTACTATCAAAGGTAAGAAGAAAGGTAAAGTAACATTGAAGATTAAGGCTGCTAAGACAAGCAAATATAAGAAAGCAACTAAATCTATCAAAGTTACAGTAAAATAATAGTTATCGTTTCGGATAAGTGTTATCCTTAAAAAAGGGAGGCTGTCCTCTCCGTGATATTCACGGGGAGGCAGCCTCCTTTTTATGTTGGTATGTAGATGACTTCTCTTTACATACAAGCCAGAGCAATGGTTCCGGCCAGGATCAATAAAAGTCCGATAAAGCCACGGCGGTTAAGCTTTTCGTGGAATACAAGGAATGAAAAGATAATGGTCACAAGAATACTCAGTTTATCGATGGGAACCACCACACTGGCAGGACCCTGCTGCAGTGCTTTGTAATAGCAAAGCCAGGAACCGCCGGTAGCAAAACCGGATAAAACGATAAACAAAAGTTCATTCTTTTGAACTTTGGCCACTTCTTGTCCTTTCTTGGTCACAAATACCATGATCCATGACATGACAAGGACAACACAAGTACGGATGGCTGTTCCCAGATTGGAATCCACATGTTCAATGCCGACTTTACCAAGAATGGAAGTGAGAATGGAAGTGAGACTGGCAAAGATGGCGGAGAAAAGTGCGTAAATGAGATAACTTTTACCGGATTGGGAGGCAGCCTCTTTTTTTGAAATCATAAAAAGAGTACCAAGTCCAATGGCAATGACGCACAGCAGTTTGGAAAAACTGACTCCTTCCTGCAGAAAGATAAAAGCGAGAAGAATGGATAACACCGTACTGGATTTATCAATGACCACAACTTTGTTTACATCGCCAACCTGCAACGCCCGGAAATAACAGAGCCAGGAAGCGCCGGTTGCCAGTCCCGAAAGAACCAGGAAAAACCAAGTGCGTCCATCCACGGACTGAACCTGAGATGCCGTGCCCTGAAGGACTGCCAGAATCCAGGAGAATAGCAGTACCACCACTGTTCTCAAAGCAGTAGCAACGGTAGAGTCCGTATGGCGGATACCGCATTTGGCAAGAATCGAGGTAATGCCGGCAAAGACAGCAGAACCAATGGCAAAGATAAGCCACATAGAATCATCTCCTCAATATGCAATTGTAAGTACAGTATACCACAAAATTCCAGACAGTGTCTGGAATTTTGTCGTGGTCACACTATTGTGAGTTGTTCGGAAATTCCGAACAACTGCTTTTGATGGCAAAAGAGTACACTCTACTTTTCTACCTGGAATTTTCTGACATTGGAAGTTCGTTTTCAGGATTCCAGCCGAGGCAGAGGGGGCTGTGTGAAGTGAGTACAAAGGCGCAAGTATCAGGCATGCGTATTTTGCATGCCGATACTTCTGCGTCTTTGTCGTAGCGAGAGCGCTCACGGAACACAGGCACCTCTGCCTCGGCGGAATCTCAAATCACAAACTTTTAAACCAGATATTCCCCCTTGACAGCCTCCCCCAGCCATGCTATAATCTCCTACAAAGCAATGAAGGAAACGATTGTCTGTATCGTGACTGAGAGACAGGGATTGGCGTCGCCGACTGAGAGCGTCATATGGAAGCAGCAGACAGGAGAACATTCCGGAGCAGACATACTGAACAGAGTGAATAGAGAACGAGTGAGTAGGTATGTACGGTGCGCTGCCGTTATCAGCAAAATGAGAGGAAGTACGACGGGGTACTTCAACGCGGGTGGTACCGCGGGTTTATTTTTAATGCAGATTTTCCCGTCCCAGATTCAGCAGTTGCTGTTCTGGGACTTTTTTATTTTACAGATAAGGAGAGCAGCAGGCTGACAAGCTTGGTGCTCTTTTTCTTTATGGGAGACACGGTTTCCGGTGACCTGCCCCCCCCGAGAGAAGACAGGGAGCGGCACCGGTATCGAAGAGAGCAAAATATTATACGAGAGGAAGGATCATTATGGAGTTCATGACTGGAAAGACAGAAAAGAAAACAGTATTAATTTCCGATATTCTTAGTGGAGAGTATGAAGGTAAAGAGGTTTTATTAAATGGGGCTGTGCACAAGATCCGTGACATGGGCGAGGTAGCCTTTGTGGTACTGAGGACCAGAGAGGGTCTGGTGCAGACCGTTTATGAAGAAGGGACCACCACACCGGAGTTGAAAGAATTGTGTGAGGAGGCTGCCGTGACCGTAAAAGGAACCGTGGCTTTAGAAGAAAGAGCACCTCAGGGATTTGAGATCCGGGCTGTCAGCTTTGAAATCTTGTCCAAGCCGGTGGAACCAATGCCCATCGCCATCAACAAATGGAAGATGAATACTTCCCTGGAGACAAAACTGGATCTTAGACCTCTGTCATTGAGGAATGTAAAAGAGAGAGCCAAGTTCCGTGTGCAGGAGGGAATCGTGCGGGGATTCAGAGATTATCTTCACAGCCAGGGATTTACCGAGATCCATTCTCCCAAGATCGGAGCCAGAGGAGCCGAGGGCGGTGCTAACTTGTTCCGTCTGGAATATTTTCACAAACACGCAGTGCTGGCCCAGAGCCCACAGTTTTACAAACAGATGATGGTAGGCGTATTTGACCGAGTGTTTGAAGCCGCACCGGTATTTCGTGCAGAGAAGCATAATACCAAACGACATCTGAACGAATACACTTCCCTGGACTTTGAGATGGGCTACATCGACAGTTTTGAGGATATCATGGAGATGGAGACAGGCTTTTTGCAGTACACCATGAAACTGCTGGAGACAGAGTATGCCAAAGAACTGAAAATGTTAGGTGTGACACTGCCAAAGGTAGATGAGATCCCGCAGGTCCGTTTTGATAAGGCCAAAGAACTGGTGGCAGAAAAGTATAACCGAAAGATCCGCAATCCATTTGACCTGGAGCCGGAAGAAGAGTCTTTGATCGGTCAGTATTTCAAAGAGGAAATGGATGCAGACTTTGTCTTTGTAACCCATTATCCATCCAAGAAAAGACCATTTTACGCCATGGATGATCCGGAAGATACAAACTATACACTGAGTTTTGACCTTTTGTTCCATGGACTGGAGATTACTACCGGTGGACAGAGAATCCACGATTACTCGACACTGGTAGACAAGATTGCAGACCGGGGCATGACCCAGGAGGGAATGGAGCAGTACATGATGATCTTCAAACACGGTATGCCGCCTCATGGAGGACTGGGAATTGGTCTGGAACGCTTGACAATGAAGATACTGGGAGAGGATAATGTAAGAGAAACAACCCTGTTCCCAAGAGATCTTAGCAGATTAGAGCCGTAAGGGCAGCAGAGGAAGGAGAACAAAAATGGCAAATGTAATTAGTGATGAAACTATAGAGTATGTGGGAATTCTGGCAAAACTGGAATTGAATGAAGAAGAAAAAGAGCAGGCAAAAAAAGATATGGGCAGTATGCTAGACTATATCGACAAGTTAAATGAACTGGACACAGAGGGCGTGGAACCTATGTCTCATGTTTTCCCGGTGCAGAATGTATTCAGAGAAGATGTAGTAGCCAACGGAGACGACCGTGACAATATGCTTGCCAACGCACCAGAGAAAAAAGACGGAACTTACATGGTACCGAAGACATTTGACTGATAAGGGAGGACGAAACAATGAGTTTGATGAGTTTGACAGCGGTAGAGCTGGCAAAGAAAATAAAGGCCGGAGAGACCCCCGCCGTAGAGGCAGCCAAAGACGCTCTGGCGCAGATCAAGGAAAAAGAAGAGAGTATCCACAGTTATGTAACTGTATTGGATGAAGCACAGATATTGGAAAAAGCAGGGGAAGTACAGAAAAAAATCCAGGCAGGAGAACTGACAGGGCCTCTGGCCGGCGTGCCGGTGGCCATCAAGGACAATATGTGTACCGAAGGGATCCTGACTACATGCAGTTCCAAGATCCTGGGTAACTTTGTACCGACTTATTCATCTGAGGCAGTGAAAAAACTGGAAGAAGCCGGTGTTGTGCTGATCGGTAAGACCAACATGGACGAATTTGCCATGGGAAGCACCACAGAGACTTCCGCTTACGGAGTTACAAGAAACCCTTACAATACAGATCATGTCCCGGGAGGATCTTCCGGTGGTTCCTGCGCCGCAGTGGCCGCTGAAGAATGTTCTTTTGCCCTGGGTTCCGATACCGGTGGTTCCATCCGCCAGCCAAGTTCTTTCTGTGGCGTTACCGGCATCAAGCCGACTTACGGAACTGTATCTCGTTACGGTCTGATCGCCTACGGTTCTTCTCTGGATCAGATCGGACCGGTTGCCAAAGATGTGACAGACTGTGCCACAATCCTGGAAGCCATTTCATCCTATGATAAAAAGGACAGCACTTCCGTACAGAGAAAGGATCTGGACTTTACTTCTGCACTTGTAAAGGATGTAAAGGGAATGAAGATCGGTATTCCAAAAGACTACTTTGGAGAGGGACTGGATCCACAGGTAAAAGAGGCTGTCTTGAAGGCAGCGAAAGTACTGGAAGAGCAGGGAGCCATCGTTGAGGAATTTGATCTGAGCCTGGTGGAATATGCGATTCCTGCCTATTATGTCATTGCATCGGCAGAGGCAAGTTCCAACTTATCCCGTTTTGACGGAGTAAAATACGGCTACCGTACCAAAGAATATGAAGGCCTTCACAATATGTATAAAAAGACCCGTTCCGAGGGATTTGGCCCGGAAGTAAAACGAAGGATCATGCTGGGATCTTTTGTGCTCAGCAGTGGTTATTATGATGCTTATTACCTGAAAGCACTCCGAACCAAGGCACTGATCAAAAAGGCATTTGACGAAGCTTTCAGCAAATATGATGTGATCCTGTCACCGGCAGCTCCTACGACAGCGCCAAAGATCGGAGAAAGCCTGAAAGATCCGATCAAGATGTACCTGGGAGACATTTACACGATTTCTGTGAATCTGGCCGGTCTGCCGGGTATGACCGTGCCATGCGGCAAAGATGACAAAGGCCTGCCAATCGGTGTGCAGCTGATCGGCGATTGTTTCCAGGAGAAAAAAATTATAAAGGCCGCTTACACCTATGAACAGTGTGCCGGAAAGGAGCGTGACTAAGATGGCTAAACAATATGAAACCGTGGTCGGACTGGAGGTCCATGTAGAACTGGCAACGAAAACAAAGATTTTCTGCGGATGTTCCACCGCGTTTGGCGGCGCTCCCAACACCCATACCTGTCCCGTATGTACAGGCATGCCGGGATCCCTTCCGGTATTGAACAAGCAGGTGGTAGAGTATGCCATGGCAGTGGGCCTGGCATTGAACTGCGATATAAACCAGTATTGTAAATTTGACCGAAAAAACTATTTTTACCCGGATAACCCTCAGAACTACCAGATTTCCCAGCTGTATCTGCCGATCTGCATTAACGGAAGTGTAGAGATCGAGACAGCCGGCGGCAAAAAGAGTGTGGGGATCCATGAGATCCATATGGAAGAAGATGCCGGAAAACTGGTGCATGACGACTGGGCAGACTGCTCTCTGGTGGACTATAACCGTTCCGGTGTGCCGTTGATCGAGATTGTGTCTGAGCCGGATATGCGCAGTGCCGATGAGGTCATTGCCTATCTGGAAAAACTCCGCACCACCATTCAGTACCTGGGAGCTTCTGACTGTAAGTTGAACGAAGGCTCTATGCGTGCGGATGTTAACCTTTCTGTCAGAGAGGTAGGGGCTGCTGAGTTTGGAACCCGTACCGAGATGAAGAACCTGAACTCCTTTAAGGCCATTGCCAGAGCCATTGAGGGAGAGCGGGCAAGACAGATCGAACTGCTGGAAGATGGCAAAGAGGTAATACAGGAGACAAGACGATGGGATGACAACAAAGAGTATTCCTATGCCATGCGTTCCAAAGAGGATGCCCAGGATTACCGTTACTTCCCGGATCCGGATCTGGTGCCGGTCGTTATCAGTGATGAGTGGATCAAGGAGATAAAAGATGCGGAACCGGAGTTTGCAGAGGAAAAAGCCCTTCGTTATAAAAAACAGTTTGATATACCGGAGTATGATATTTCTATCATCACAGCCAGTAAGACACTGGCAGATCTTTTCGAAAAGACCGAGGCTGTGTGCCACAATCCAAAGAAAGTCAGCAACTGGCTCATGGGCGAGACTATGCGCCTTTTGAAAGAAAAAGAGATGGAACCGGAGGACATTCATTTTTCACCGGAGCATCTGGCACAGTTGATCGAATTGGCAGAGGCAGGCACCATCAACTCTACGGTAGCCAAAGAGGTCTTTGAGAAGGTCTTTGAAGAGGACATTGATCCGAAACAGTATGTAGAGGAAAAAGGCCTCGGTACGGTAAATGATGAGGGAGCCCTGCGTTCCACCATTGAAGAGATCGTGGCTGGCAATCCACAGTCTGTAGAGGACTACAAGGCAGGCAAGAAAAAGGCCATCGGCTTTCTGGTAGGACAGACCATGAAGGCTATGCAGGGCAAGGCAAACCCAGGTATGGTAAACAAAATTCTCACCGAGATTCTTGACCAATAACAGGTCATAAGTTATAATTGTATCTATAAGAAGCTACAAAGGAAGTTAGGGGGATACAAGAATGATTGAGATGAGAAGGGAAAAGAGATGGCCTGCGGATATAAGCATGGAGATCCTGTCATTGTACAAGCAGGGCAATGAAAAAGTGGAGAACATTCACCAGCCCATTGATATTACCGATATATCTAATGCGGGGATTGGCTTTAAGAGCAAAGCGGAACTTCCGTTAGATTACTATTTCAACGCATCGATTACGCTGGCGCAGGGAGAGGTTCTTAAATGTGTGGTACATATCATACGGAGAACCAGACCGAAGGAAGATGAGTACCAGTACGGCTGCGAGATTGTTGGAAATTCCTCCATTCTGGAGTATATCATCAATGATTATGCCGCATCGTTGCGAAAGAGGTAAAAGACAAAACCATATACACTTTAGTATGGTGTATATGGTTTTTTTGCGTGTAAATATTTGAAAATAGAAAGGAAAACAGTATGAAACCAGAGATCAACTGGATCGATGATCCAAGAGTATTTCGTGTGAACCAGATGCCTGCTCACAGTGACCACACTTTTTATGAGTCAGAGGAGGCGTACAGAGAAGGCAGAAGCACTTTGAAACAAATGTTAAATGGAACCTGGAAATTTTCCTATGCGGACCGGGTGGACCAGAGGCAGGCGGACTTTTACAAAGAGGACTATGACGCCTCTGGATGGGACGAGATCCGGGTGCCGGGACATATCGAACTGGCCGGGTATGACCGGATCAAATATGCCAATATCCAGTACCCGTGGGAAGGGCATGAGTACCTCAGACCTCCCTTTGCACCGTCTTCGGAGAACCAGAGAGCGGATGTTTTCAGTGGATCGGATTACTGCCCGGTGGGATCGTACCGGCTGGAGTTTGATGTGGAAGAAGGACTTTGTGGCAAGGATATTTCCCTGTTTTTCGAGGGCGTGGAGCAGGCAGTGTATGTCTGGCTCAATGGTGTGTTTATCGGTTATGGGGAAGATTCTTTTACCCCCACAGAATTTGACTTAAGCGGTGTGATCCGGGAGAAGGGTAATGTGCTGGCGGTCGAAGTATATAAAAAGACGGTGGCGGCGTACCTGGAGGACCAGGACTTCTTCCGTTTCTTCGGTATTTTCCGGGATGTGTATCTGGTGGCGAGACCGGCGGTGCATCTGGAGGATCTGTGGCTTCGTCCTCAGTATGATCCGGCAGAGCAGACCGGTGTGCTGTCTGCCTGCATGGATTTTTCCGGGAAAGAGGGCGGACAGGTAAAATTGACCCTTCTGGATGCTGAGGGCCAGACGGTGGCGGAGAAAGAACAGCCATGGAAGGAAAAGATGGAACTGATCCTGCCGGTACCGGGGAAAGTCAGGGCGTGGAGCCACGGCGATCCGTATCTGTATCGTGTGGAGATCCGGGTGATGGATCCGGATGGCGGACTTACAGAGGTCGTTCCTTATGACATAGGATTCAGAAAGATAGAGATCCGGGACAAGGTGATGAAACTCAATGGAGAGCGGCTTGTTTTCTGTGGTGTGAACCGGCATGAGTGGAGTGCTGACAGCGGCCGGTGCATAGGGGAAAAGGAAAGACAGTGGGATATGGAGTGCTTTAAGAGAAACCATATCAATGCGGTCCGTACCTGCCATTATCCGGATCAGATCCCCTGGTATTATCTGTGTGACAAAGAGGGTATCTACATGATCGCTGAGACCAATCTGGAGACCCACGGTTCCTGGGGCAAGGCGGCTACACTGGATGATACATGGAATGTGCCGGGCAGCGTGCCGGAATGGGAGGCTATGACGTTGGACCGGGCAAAGACTCAGTTTGAGGTTTTGAAAAACCACACGGCGATCCTTATCTGGTCCCTTGGCAATGAATCTTTTGTGGGCGAGACTTTGTGCAAGATGGATCAGTATTACCGAAACCAGGATCCGGACCGTCTGGTGCACTACGAAGGGGTGTTCTGGCAGCCGGAATATAAAAGCCGTATGTCGGATATTGAGAGCCGTATGTATGCCTATCCAAAGGATATACGGGAGTATCTGGAAAAAGAGGCGGACAAACCGTTTATTCTCTGTGAGTACATGCACGATATGGGAAATTCCATGGGCGGTCTGAATACCTACATGAACCTGATCGATGAGTACGATATGTATCAGGGAGGATTTATATGGGATTTCATTGACCAGTCCTTGTTTGTAACGGATCTGGTGACAGGTCAGAAGGTGCTGCGGTATGGGGCAGACTTTGATGACAGGCCGGGGGATTATGAGTTCTCGGGAGATGGAATTGTATTTGGTGACCGACAGGAAAAACCGGCGATGCAGGAGGTAAGATATTATTATGGAAAATATGAAAAATAAATTGCAGCTGATCTTTGGTGACTGGAGCCTGGGTGTAAAAGGAGAAAATTTTCACTATATTTTTTCCTACAAAACCGGTGGACTGGAATCTTTTTATGCCAGGGGAAAAGAGTGGCTTTACCGGACTCCTATGCCGGTTTTCTGGCGGGCGCTGACCGATAATGACAGGGGATGTCATTTTCATGAGACTTCGGGCATCTGGATGTCGGCGGATATGTTTATCCGTGTGAAAGGATTTCATATTTTGGTGGATGATAAAAAAGTGGATGACTTTTTTGCCCCGGGAAACAATGGATATAGCCAGGATGAATACGGAAAAAAAGTGGAGATAGAATATGAGTATGAGACCATTACCAACCCGGCGGCGAAAGTAACCATCGCTTATACGGTGGAGCAAGGCGGTGTCATGACGGTGAAGGCGGTGTATCATGGCGTCAAGGGACTGCCACAGCTGCCTGTGTTTGGTGTCAGGATGATCCTGCCAACTTTGGCGGAGGGATTTACCTACGAAGGACTGTCGGGGGAGACTTATCCGGACCGCCTGGATGGGGGTGTGCCGGGAGTGTATGAAGTGGAAGGACTGCCGGTAACCCCTTATATGCTGCCCCAGGAATGTGGTATGCACAGCCGTACAAAGTGGGTAGAGATACGCCGCCGTACGGAGTTAGATAACCGGAACAAGGAGTGGAAGACCACTACACTCCGGGTGGAGGCAGCAGAAGATGAGATGTACTTTAGCTGTCTGCCATACACGGCGGAAGAACTGGAGAGTGCGACACATCAGGAAGAACTGCCGCTTCCGAGACGGACGGTTCTGTGCGTGTACGGTGCCGTCCGGGGTGTAGGAGGCATTGACAGCTGGGGGGCTGAAGTAGAAGAAGCCTACCGGGTCTCCGGTGAAGAAGACCATACAGTAAGCTTCCGTCTTGTGCCTTAATCATTATAATGACAAGGGATCGATACGATGGCGTTATAGATACCATCCTCTAGTTTGTGGCTGTAAGAGCCATAATACTTGAGGGTGGTATTTTCTACGTTTTTGATGCCGTATCCGTGGTCCAGAGTAGGTTCTTTTCCATGAAGTGCGCTGTGGAGCAGGGCATCGGTAGTGTTTTCAATGTGAACGATAAATTCCTGGCTGGTGGTAAAAAGCTGGACAGAGATCTGTCTTGGCTCAGGAGCCTGAATCTTCCGGCAGGCATTGAGTGCGTTGTCTAAAAGGTTGCCCAGGATGATGCTCAAGTCGTAGTCCCGGATCAGAATCTGGTTCTGCTGGATCCGTATGTCGGTGCGGAACTGGATGCCTTCCTCCTCGGCCAGAGAGGAATAGTTGCTGATAAAGGAGTCGATCACCAGGTTACCCGTATTGGTAGCGATGTAAGTCTGCTCCAGATCGGTAATGGAATCATTCAGGTAAGGAATGACGGCGTCATAATCTTTTTGTTCCATACATTTTTGCAGGAAGAAGAAATGTTTCTTGGTATCGTGGATCAAGCGTCTTGTATCCCGGTAGGAAGTAGAGATCTGCTGGTATTTCTCAATCTGATACCGCAGCTGGTGGCGCAGGTTGCTCTCGATCTGCTGAAGTTCCGTCAGTTTCAGGACGCTTTGCAACAGGAAAAAGTTAGCCAGGTTGGCGATCAGAATACCACTCATACCGAGAAGACTTATTTGGACCTGCAGTGGACTCCGGTCAGCCTGGACTGGAATCGTCAGAAGCAGGATTATAGATAAGATGGGCATGATCAGTACCAGCAAAGTATATTTAATGGACGGAATGTGGCCGGGTCTTTTGTATAAAAGCATGGTGATATTGAGGAAGATAAACAGGACAATCTTGGAACATACCGAACCATTGACCGGATCGTTCAGAAGAGCGTCACTCATATACCCAGGCATCATGCTAAACAGTGCATAGACTACAAATTCTGACAGGGAGGCATAGGCCTGAAAAGAAAAAGTAATAAAAAAGCGGTAGCGCATCCTTCCTTTGTGGAGAAATGTCAGAGCAAAGGTAAGGACAAAACTCATAAGAAGAGTCAGCTGTGTATGCCATTGCTCCGGAATGAACAGATGGCAGTATAACAAAAGTTCGTTCAGGACGAAGGCACCAAAGTACAAAACGACAGGAATGTTTTTTTTGCGTTCTTCCATAAAGTGCCGCAGGTAGATAAAGAGGATAGCCAGGTCAAAAAGACTGCTTACCACATTGAGAATAATATTCATAAGTATTTCTCCTTTTCATTAACGCAGATTCCGGATGATCAGAAGTTGTTCGTTAAATAGTTTCCTTAGATCATTTTCTTTGCGGCGGCTCAGTGGGATTATGTCATGATTTCCCATCACCAGCTCGCTTTTTCGTATGTAATGGAGATGTTTTATATTGATTATGTGGCTTCGGCAGCAGCGGAAGAAACCATAATCTTTTAGTTGATTCTCCCAGTCGGACATCCGGCCGGTGGCACGTAGTTCACTTTCTTTTCCCACAAAGCGGGTCAGATATCGTCTGGCATCCAGACATTCAATATAATAGATATCATCCGTGTGGATGAGGTGTTTTTTCTCCTCATCAGGAAGCACCACCTGGATAGATTGGGATTGCTGGTAATCTTCGATAAAGCGGCTTACTTCCTGCATAAATTCTTCTTTCTTAAAAGGTTTGGATATGTACTGGAAAGCCTGTACGGAAAAACTGTCCTTCATGTATTGAGGATAGGCACTGACAAAGATGATATGCAGATCCCTGTCCGGCAGTCCCCGGAGATGTTCTGCCAGATCAATGCCATTAAACAGGGGCATTTCAACATCCAGAAAAAGTGCGTGGAGCATATGGGGTTTTTGGTAATCTCTCAGTAGTTTTAATCCGTCGGTGTAAGAATGAATCTCAAAATGGATATTGTGTGTTGCTTCGTATTCGTGAAGCAGATCTTCAATCTTCTTTACCTCATCGGCTTCATCATCACAAATCCCTACTTTGTATGTTATCATGTGTATCTCCTTTCGTTGTGAAAAGTCCCATAAGCCAGCTGAAGACAGCGATAAAAACGCAGACGGCTACAGCCGGGTAGATGGTATCAAGTCCGAACCACCAGGAAAGGGCAAAGATTGCCAGACAGATACAAGATGCCAGGCGGCGGTGCCATGCCTGGTGTTTTTTTTGCTCTTTTGTAAATTCTCTTGTGACACTGACGCTGTCTTTTATAAAGAAGATCACCAGGCAGCAGGCCAGTGTAATGAAAAACCATGCTGTGTCGGGAATCTGATGACGCAGACTAAACAGGCCGAATGCGGCAAAAAAACATAAGTAAGAAAACAGAGTGCACAAAAGTCTGGAAGGGGCATGGATCCCTCCGCAGCAGCTCTTTAGAGAAAAGAGGACCAGGGTATACAAAATACCAAAAAGCGGATATCCAAGCAGCAGTCCAAACAGAAATGTCGTTACAAAGTAAACAACTAACTCCAGCAGATAGTCCAGACAGTATAGATAGGCGTCGTATTGGTTGTCCTCGATGGATCCGTTCCGGACCATGCACCGGGTAAGAAAAGCAGCCAGTTTATAAGATAGATACATAGGCATCCCTCCCTCATATAAATTGAATTTATTATAACATAAACAAGTGGAAAAATTAATAAAAAAGTTATAAATCGTCGCAAATGTGTCAAATGTGTGTCAAAACGGCCAAATGAATTACCACTCATCGCAAATATCATACCATTCGCTCCAAAACCCCCAAAAGTTATAATTTATGTGTTATGATGATTCCAAGAAAGGAGGTAAAGGGATATGAGACAGAAAATGAAAACAGTCTGCCAGATTCTGGCAGCACTGGCAATCGCAGTTGCACCTGGCGCAGCACAGAATTGCCGCACATTATTCTTTGAGGAAAAAGCACCGGAAAATCTGGATGCCCTCATGAAGAAACATAGCAACTAAGAGTACATCAAAGTGGTAAGAGAAAGGGAGAGTCGATATGTTGGAAAAGAATGATCTGGCAGGAGACTCCTTGAAAATTGTACCACGGCAGTATCTCCCCCTGATTTCAAGGGGGGAGTTATTGCGTAAAGAGACTTTCGGTTCTACCGGAAAGTGTCTTGAGGTATATTGGAGCAAGGAGGATTACATGCGGTCTATGTATTCTTTGTGGTACTATCGAAAAAAATATTATGGAGTGACACCAGCGGATAAACGATGTTCCTTCGATACGATGAAAGGCCAGGACGATCAAACAGGCTATGAGCGTATTTTTGGCATCCGGAATCTGACGGAAACAAGACTGGTGGAAATTTACCGTGAAATGATGGAATATGAACCGGTGTGGCTGATCTTGCAGCCAAGCATCGCAGAACTTTTGTGCATTGTGAAGCATAAACATCATCTTCCGTGGATCCCATCTCTCCGCTATGTAGAGATGACAGGTGAGGAATTGTCAGGAAGTTTGAAGAGACAGATGATACGGAGCTTTCGATGTCTGGTGGCCAACCGTTACAGTTCCACAGAGGTAAACTGCATTGCGTATGAGTGTCCTTACGGCAACCTTCATTGCATGGAGGACAATGTGAGGGTAGAAATTATAGATGAATATGGAAGGTATATGAAGGAAGGGCAGTGCGGCAGGATCTATGTCAGCACTATGCACAACCGGGTGATGCCTTTTGAAGAGTACGGAATCGGAGATCTGGGAAGTCTGGAAAAGAGCCGCTGCCAATGTGGCAATCATGGGAAAATACTGCACCTGAAGAAAGGGCGCAGTGCCAGATGGGTAGACATGAGAAATGGAGAGCCTGTGACACCATATGTATTTGCTAATGCAGTAAATGGTGTAAATCGCAAATTTAAAAACTGTATTTGCCAGTTTCAGGTAATACAAAGGGATTATGACGATTTTCTTGTGAACCTGTCATTAAATGAAGAACCGGCTCACTTGCAGGATGAATTTAAGAAAGGGATAGGCTATGATGCATTGAAAAAAGCCAGGTATGAGTTTGTCATGTCAGAGCATTTGTTCCCGGAACTCGAAGAAAAGAACAGTTATTTCTGTAGTGAAATAAAAAAGAAACAAAGGTGGTGGCAGCTGCCGTTTAGGCGGTTTCGTTACAGGCTGCTACGGGTGTAAGGAAAGGAGTAGTTAAGATACATGAAGAAAATTTTTTATTTATTAACAATGGTGATGGCAGTTGCTGGTGGCAGCCTGACTGTCAGAGCACAGGCCGTTTATCCGTCGGCAAAAACACCTACTAACTCTTTTGCAAAACTGGTGGCAGAGGATAATGTGGGTGATGTGTATGAAAAGGTTACAGTAAACCTCGATAAAGGTACTGTTTATGCGGACGGTGAGAAAACCTCCCTGCGCAAAGTTCTTCATTGTTCGAAGAAGAAGGAGGAGCAGTACCTGGAAAAGAGTGCCAGTGGCTTTGAGAAGAGTGTAGAGAACCAGACTGTATGTGAGGTAGAGAAAACATCTGCATCCAAGGTGGAAATCACAAATAATTTTCAAACAAAACGAATCATTGCGGCAGTGACAGAACTGCCACAGACATATGGTGCGGAAAAAAGCGCCAAAGGTGAGACAGCCTACATATTGAAATATGCTACAGAGGAGGAAACACAAGAGGCATATGATAAGCTTGTAAAGGCGTATGGAGAGGATAAGATTTTTTATGATAGAGTGTATGAGGCAGATGAGCTCGTTGAGAATCCAGGAGCTACGGAAGCAAAGCCAGATGTGGTATATACTCGCCAGTTATATGTAGATCCGGCTAAGACACTGGGATTGTATAATATAAATCAACAAATTAATAAGTCTGGATACAAGCAGAATAAGGTGACAGTTGCGGTGCTGGATTCAGGACTTATTTATTATACGAATCCGTCTTGCGAAATAGGAAGAAAATTAAGAGATAAGTTTAATCCTCAGATAAATTATGTGTTTAGCAATGCGAAAAACACGAGGGACACGATGGGACATGGAACAATGGTCAGTTCTGTTATAGCATATAACACACCAGACAATGTCCAGTATGGTGTGTTTAAGGTTATGGATGCAAATAATAAAATTGATGATGCCGCTGTTTATGCAGCATTGGAACAGGTATATGCACTGGATATTGATGTTGTGAATTGTAGTTTTTCTCTTACATTGTCAAAAGATACGGCTGACAGAGAAAAACAAAAAAAGAAACAATGTTATGATTCTATCCTGAAAAAATTATATGAAAAAGGAGTCATTATTTGTTGTGCGGCAGGAAATACAAGCGGAAGTGACAAGGACGCGGATGACCACTACCCAGCAACCAGTCCATATACATTGTCTGTATCTGCATTGGATGTGGGATTGCCGGCAACTAATTTCCCGAAAATATCAGAAATATCGTGTACAGGATCGACGGTGGATTACTCTGCGGTGGGGGTTAATGTATATGTATATACAAAGGATGGTGAGGAAAAAGGAGCAGCAGGCACATCCATTGCATCCCCTATTGTAGCATCTGAGTTTGCTATCTTGAAAACTTGTAACGATACTTTTATGACGGTATCGCAAATGAGAGAGTATTATGATTTGCAATTAGAACCGGATTCTACATCTGGCGTAGATAAAAAGGCTTTTGGACGAGGATTCTTCGATTTGTCGGGTAGAGATTTGTGTACGGAAAATCATGCCAGATGTTGCGGTTTGTGGTATTATGATAGTGAAACAGGAGATGTGGGAAAACAGCATAAGATGACGATTGATCTTAATGGTGGATTTGGTTATGGTTATGTGAGCGGTAGCAATGTGGCTACGACCAGAGTTTACACAAGAAATTTTGTGTGTGGTCAAGAACGGTATTTTGCGTCTGCATATGGTTATCAGTCTGGTGATTCCAATGGATGGGTAGGATTTGGAAATACAGGAAGTGATCGGGGCAGCGGAACGCTGACAGATCCATATAGACCATATCGGGAAGGATATATATTTGCTGGATGGAAGTGTTCTGGATATGGGGCTATTAACAAGAGAATCATTCAGCAGGGAGGAAAGTATACAGAGGCCTGGAGTTATAATGGGGCAGATAATGAAAATATAACCATTACAGCTCAGTGGGTTCCTAAAAATCTGTATAATGTATTAAATGTTAATCTAAATGGAGGTAGAATGTACAGGGGATCACAAATAGTAACAGGTGCTTTTAATATTAACTACAAACCAGAAGAATATCGAGCTATTTGCGATAGTAAAACACCATCATTTTATGATGATTCGATTATTGGAGAACCAGTTAGAACTGGATACAAGTTTGATTGCTGGTGGGTAGCCAGAGGAAACGGGAAGGTAGAAAAAATTTTAGGAATAAATCAAAATGCTTATTTTACCAATGAATTTTACGGTTATTGTGAGTCTGTTGGTGCATTTGCTTATATGACAACGGATAGAAATGAACAGGGAGCGAGTATAATTGCAGAATGGATAGCAAATACATACACGGTAAATTTAAAGATTAGTCAGACTGCTTCAGTAAAAACAGGAACGGCTACATTTGATGAAAAATACGGTGATTTACTAAGTTACACACCGGTCAAAGAAGGCTATGAGTTCCAAGGCTGGTATACATCATTAGATGGTGGAAAGCAAGTGCTTCCAACAACTAAAATGACTATACCATGGGATCATTCATTATATGCCCATTGGAAGAAAAAATAGTAAGGTGTTCAGAATGTGAAAGGGGTAACGATTATGAAAAAAATTTTATGGAGCATATTTATTTTGTGCATGCTGGCAGGTACAGGCGGAGCCTGTGCCTTGGTGGCGCAGGCTCAGACAACGGCAGAAGAAGGATGTACCGTCAAATTATATGGAGATGATCAGCTTCTTGAGACCAAGTGGTATAAGTGGGGGGAAAAGATAGAACTGCCAGAATATTACCAGCGTGATTATATAAAAGATGGCAGTGAAGTGAAGACGGAGACAATATACATCAGGGAATGGAAGTGGCAGGATAGCAAAGGTAGTATTTCTTGTGCCGTAGACAGGGATCCACAATTGACGGTATCCAAAGAACTTTCGTTAACAGAGAATGGCGAGATAGAGGTAAAAGGCTATAGCAGGGTTGACAGTGCCTATATAAATCAGGCAAAGGTACTGGTTAAATTCTGCGTAGGAGGAGAAATTGTAAAGACGGCATGGTATGCTCAGGGAGACACAGTGTATCTCCCAAGTGATCTGGCTGGGAAGAATCTGGATACCTGGTGGTATCAGGGAACTTACACAGACAGTGACGGTCAGACCAGAACTCGGCAGGTGTGGGTGGTATGGAAGTTTGGAGCGTCTGTTTTGCCAAGAGGAATATATGAACGCACATTTCATGTAGCTTACAAAAAGGAGGAAGACACGACGACAGAGACACCGAAAACATCTACAGGAGTGTTCAGTCCAACAAAGCGAATTGAAAAAGAGGATAAAACGCCACCGGTGATCAAAAACATCAAGAACAAAAAGAAATATAAAAA
>ULUD01069809.1_pt1 | contig 21609 bp, 10 predicted proteins | sample 1958191 | NCBI WGS metagenome assembly ULUD01 (sample SAMEA4835751, study PRJEB28245) | human gut metagenome | biome: gut microbiome; material: fecal sample | place: Denmark | collected 2008 | reverse complement strand
TCGAATTATTTGTATTTTTACTTACTTGCTTAGTCTCATTTACTTCTTTAGGTGTTTCTTTTTTTGCTTGTATACTATTGTTCCTAGCTTTTTTTAATTCCTCAAAAGCATTAGATAAATTTCTTTGATTGTTATTATCTTTTGTATTATTATCTTGCATTTTTTACCACCTTAAATTATTATAATATTTTTTTTGTAGTATATCATATGAAATATAAAATTACAAATTAAATTATGACAGAAATGTAAGATTCTGTATATACAGTTTTTACTAAATAAAAATATGTAAAAATTTACTATATTTCGTTGACAAAACATGGTAAATTATGCTATGATACAAAAGGTATTTTAAACGCTAAAAGGTGGTAAAAATAATTAAAATATTTAGAAAAAAGTAATTTTAAAGAACAAGGTAGGTTGGCAAAAGATAAAAACAGGTAATTGCCAGCATGCCTTTTTGTTGCCTAAAAACGGTTATATTAGTTGGAAAGAGGAATTGATTTAAAAGGATATATTAATGGAAAAATTTATAAAGCAGGAATTTGGAAATTAATATAAAATTTTAGATGCAAGAGGGACTTTTCAATGTTCATATACAATTTTTTTCAAACTGCTTATATTTTGTTTTAGAGGTGATTTAGTTGTTAAAAGAAATTAAGCATGAAAAAAGCTCAAGAAAAGACTTTGCAAAAGTTGGAGACTTTATAGAAATGCCTAACTTAATTAAGGTGCAAAGAGATTCTTATGAGTGGTTTGTCGAGGAGGGATTAGGAGAAGTCTTAAAAGACATTTCACCAATCATCGACTATTCAGGAAACTTGGTTCTAGAGTTTTTCGATTACTACATGGAAGAGAAAACAAAATATTCTTTAGAAGAAGCTAAAGAAAGAGATGCTACATATTCTACACGTTTACATGTAAAAGTAAGATTAATAAATCGTGAAACAGGAGAAATTAAAGAGCAAGAAATCTATTTAGGAGATTTCCCTTTAATGACAGATAGTGGAACATTTATTATAAACGGTGCAGAAAGAGTTGTAGTAAGCCAATTAGTTCGTTCACCTGGATGTTATTATGACTTTACCTATGACAAAACAGGTAAAAAATTATTCACATCAACAGTAATGCCAATAAGAGGGGCATGGATAGAATACGAAACAGACAGTAATGATGTTTTTTATGCTCGTGTAGACAGAACTAGAAAAATTCCAGTAACAACATTATTAAGAGCTTTAGGCTTAGCAACAGATGAACAAATACTTGATTTCTTTGGAAATGAAGAAAAATTAAGAGTAACATTAGAAAAAGACCCAATAAAAACTCAAGATGAAGCATTAATCGAAATTTACAAAAAATTAAGACCAGGAGAGCTTCCAACAGTTGAAGCTGCTAAAAACTTATTCAACGGACTATTCTTTGATGCAAGAAGATATGATTTAGCAAAAGTAGGAAGACATAAATATAACAAAAAACTAAGTCTAGCAACAAGAATAGAAGGAAAGATTGCACATACAGCTATAGTAAACCCAGAAACAGGAGAAGTATTTGTAGAAGCAGGGGAAGTTATATCAAAAGATATGGCAGACGAAATCCAAAATTCTGGTATAAATGTTGTAGAAGTAAGAGTAGAAGATAAGCCAGTAAAAATAATAGGAAATGGAACAGTAAATATTCATAATTTTGTAACAAATGTAGATATTTCAGATTTGCACTTTAAAGAAATGGTAAATTATGAAGTATTAAAAAATATCTTAGACAATACAGAGGAAAAAGATTTACATCATGCAATAGAACAAAGATATGAAGAACTAGTTCCAAAACACGTTACAACAGAAGACATCTTAGCATCTGTTAACTACTTATTAAACTTAGACCATAAATTAGGCGAAATAGATGATATAGACCATTTAGGAAATAGACGTATACGTTGTGTTGGTGAGTTATTACAAAATCAATTTAGAATTGGTTTAACAAGATTAGAAAGAGTTGTTCGTGAAAGAATGACAATTCAAGACTTAGATGTAGTAACACCACAAACATTAATAAATACAAAACCAATAACATCAGCAATAAGAGAGTTCTTTGGTAGCTCACAATTATCACAATTTATGGATCAAACAAACCCATTATCAGAACTAACACATAAAAGAAGAATTTCTGCATTAGGACCAGGAGGTCTTTCTAGAGAAAGAGCAGGTTTCGAAGTTCGTGATATTCACTATACACACTATGGTAGACTATGTCCAATAGAGTCTCCAGAAGGACCAAACATAGGTCTTATATCTGCACTTTCATCATTTGCACAAATAAATGAATATGGATTTATAGAAACACCATACAGAATAGTAGACCCAGAAACACATGCAGTTACAGATAAAGTGGAATACATGAGTGCAGATATAGAAGATGGTAACTATATTGCAGAGGCTGAAGAACCATTAAATGAAGATGGAACATTTGTAAATAAGAGAGTTAAAGTTAGATATAGAAATGATATTATAGAAGTAGACAGAGAAATGGTAACAGGAATGGATGTTTCACCAAAACAATTAGTTTCTATTGGTGCAGCCATGATACCATTCTTAGAGCATGATGATGCAAAACGTGCGCTTATGGGTGCGAACATGCAACGTCAAGCAGTTCCATTAATTATGCCAGAAGCTCCAATAGTTGGTACAGGTATGGAATACAGAGCAGCAAAAGATTCTGGAATATTAATTTTAGCAGAAGATGATGGTGTAATTCAAAAAGTTACAGGTGAAGCAATTACTGTTAAATATAATAATGGAACAACGAAAACACATAGATTAAATAAATTTAAAAGAACAAATGGTGGTACATGTATTAATCAAAGACCAATTGTTGTGGCTGGAGAAAAAGTTAAAAAAGGAGATACCATAGCAGACGGACCAGCTACTAAAAATGGTGAGATGGCATTAGGAAGAAACGTACTAGTAGCATTCTCTACATGGGAAGGTTATAACTACGAAGATGCTATACTTTTAAATGAAAGATTAGTAAAAGAAGACGTATTTACATCAATTCATATAGAAGAATATGATTGCGAATGTCGTGATACAAAATTAGGACCAGAAGAAATAACAAGAGATATACCAAATGTTGGTGAAGACAGCTTAAAAGACCTAGACGAAAATGGTATTATCAGAATTGGTGCAGAAGTAAGACCAGGAGATATCTTAGTTGGTAAAGTTACACCAAAAGGTGAAACAGAACTAACCGCAGAAGAAAGATTACTTCGTGCAATCTTTGGTGAAAAAGCTCGTGAAGTTAGAGATACATCACTTAAAGTACCACATGGTGAAGCTGGAACAATCGTAGATGTAAAAATATTTACAAGAGATAATTCAGATGAATTAGGACCAGGTGTAAATCAAATAATAAGATGTTATATAGCAACAAAAAGGAAAATATCAGTTGGTGATAAAATGGCTGGACGTCATGGTAACAAAGGTACAATTTCTAGAATATTACCAGAAGAAGATATGCCATTTATGCCAGATGGTACACCAGTAGATATCCTATTAAACCCATTAGGTGTTCCTTCTCGTATGAACTTAGGTCAAGTTTTAGAGGTACACTTAGGATTAGCGGCAAAAGAATTAGGATGGAATGTTGCAACACCAGTTTTTGATGGTGCAACATCAGAAGAAATAGAAGAATTATTAGTTAAATCTGGAAATACACCAGATGGAAAAACAATTCTTTATGATGGTAGAACAGGTGATCCATTTGCTGAACCAATCACAGTAGGAGTTATGTACATGCTTAAGTTACATCACTTAGTAGATGACAAAATACATGCTCGTTCAACAGGACCATATTCTTTAGTTACACAACAACCATTAGGAGGTAAAGCTCAATTCGGTGGACAACGTTTCGGAGAAATGGAAGTTTGGGCACTAGAAGCATATGGTGCAGCTCATACATTACAAGAAATGTTAACAGTTAAATCTGATGATGTAGTAGGAAGAGTTAAAACTTATGAAGCAATTGTTAAAGGAGAAAATGTTCCAGAACCTGGAATTCCAGAAACATTCAAAGTATTAATAAAAGAACTACAATCATTAGGATTAGATATGAGATTATATACAAAAGATAATAAAGAAATTGAACTAAAAGAAGATATCGACGAAGGTATAGACTATAACGAAGCAAAGAAGAAAGAAGATTTAGTTCTAAATGAAAGCGAAATTGAAAGTTCATATATAGAAGCTGACGATGAGGAAATCGATTTAGACAAAGAAGAAGATAATGATGAATTATTCGAAAATGATGAACTTTTAGATGATGAAGGCCTATATGGTAATGACTTAGCAAAAGATAATCTTGATGATGATGAAGATTTAGATTAAAAAAGATTGCTGCCTAAATTTTATATTTAGGCAGGGCAATTAAATAAGTAGTTTTGCGAAACTAAAAAATAAAGTCAAGGGGGCAAGAAATGGACGAGTTAGAAGTCTTTGATAAAATAAAAATTGGTTTAGCTTCTGATGAAAAAATAAGAGAATGGTCAAAAGGTGAAGTTAAAAAACCAGAAACTATAAACTACAGAACATTAAAACCAGAAAAAGATGGTCTATTCTGCGAAAGAATATTTGGACCTACAAAAGACTGGGAATGTCACTGTGGAAAATATAAAAGAGTTAGATATAAAGGAATCGTTTGTGATAGATGTGGTGTAGAAGTTACAAAATCAAAAGTAAGACGTGAAAGAATGGGACACATCGAACTTGCAGCACCAATTGCACACATTTGGTTCTTTAAAGGAATACCTAGCAGAATAGCATTAATGCTAGATATTTCTCCAAGAAATCTAGAAAGAGTTATATATTTTGCATCATATGTAGTAACAGATAAAGGAACATCAGGCTTAATGGAAGCACAAGTTTTAAATGAAAGAGAATATCATGAAGCTGTAGAAAAATACGGTAAAGATTCATTTAAAGCAGAAATGGGTGCCGGAGCATTAAGAAAATTACTAGAAAAAATAGATCTAGAAAAATTATCTGCAAGCTTAAAGAAAGAAATTTCTAAAGCAAGTGAGCAAAAGAAAGTAAAATTAGTTAAGAGATTAGATACAGTAGAAGCATTCAGACTATCTGGAAACAGACCAGAATGGATGATTATGAATGTTGTACCTGTAATTCCACCAGATTTAAGACCAATGGTTCAATTAGATGGTGGTAGATTTGCAACATCTGATTTAAATGACTTATATAGAAGAGTTATAAACAGAAACAACAGATTAAAAAGATTATTAGAATTAGGTGCACCAGAGATAATTGTAAGAAACGAAAAAAGAATGTTACAAGAATCTGTAGATGCATTAATAGATAATGGAAGACGTGGTAGACCAGTAACAGGTGCTGGTAATAGACCATTAAAATCATTATCAGACTTATTAAAAGGAAAACAAGGTAGATTCCGTCAAAACTTACTAGGAAAAAGAGTTGACTATTCTGGACGTTCAGTTATCGTTGTAGGTCCAGAACTTAAGATATACCAATGTGGTCTTCCAAAAGAAATGGCTGTAGAATTATTCAAACCATTTGTTATGAAAGAATTAGTAGGAAGAGGAATTGCACATAATATTAAAAATGCAAAAAGAATGGTAGAAAAATTAAGTCCAGAAGTATGGGAAATATTAGAGGATGTTATAAAAGATCATCCAGTAATGTTAAACCGTGCTCCTACATTACACAGACTTGGTATCCAAGCATTCGAGCCAGTTTTAGTAGAAGGTAGAGCAATAAAATTACACCCATTAGTTTGTACACCATTTAATGCTGACTTCGACGGTGACCAAATGGCTATTCACTTACCATTATCACCAGAAGCACAAGCAGAAGCTAGATTTTTAATGTTATCTGTAAACAACTTATTAAAACCACAAGATGGTAAACCAGTTACAGTACCAACACTAGATATGGTTCTTGGAAGTTACTACCTAACAATGGCTTTAGATGGCGAAAAAGGTGAAGGTATGTACTTTAAAGATAAAGATGAAGCTATAATGGCTTATGAAAATCATGATGTTGGAATCCATGCAAAAGTATATGTAAGATTTAGCAAAGAAGTAGATGGAGTAGTTAAAACAAAGAAAGTACAAACAACAGTAGGAAGAATTATCTACAATGAAGGAATTCCACAAGACTTAGGATATGTAGATAGAACAGATCCAGAACACGAATTTGATTTAGAGATAAACTTCCCAGTTATAAAGAAAAATCTAGGGGATATAGTAAACAGATGTATTAATGTACATGGTTTATCTAAATCTGCAGAAGTTTTAGATTATATTAAAGCAACAGGATTTAAATATTCTACACTTGCAGGTGTTACATTCTCTGCAGCAGATGTTAAAGTACCAGCAGCAAAAGCTGATATATTAGCAAAAGCCGAAGAGCAAGTAGAACAAATAAGAAAACAATTTAAACGTGGTTTAATAACAGACGAAGAAAGATATAATGCTGTTATCAATGTATGGGATAAAGCAACAAATGATGTTACAGAAGCCATGAAAGAAAACTTTGATGACTTAAACCCAATATTCATGATGGTTCAATCTGGAGCCCGTGGTAATATGAACCAATTAAGACAAATTGCAGGTATGAGAGGTCTTATGGCAAGTACTACAGGTAGAGCAGTAGAAATTCCTATTAAATCATCATTTGCAGAAGGACTAGATGCCTTAGAGTACTTCATTTCTGCACATGGTGCTAGAAAAGGACTTTCTGATACAGCATTAAGAACAGCAGACTCTGGATATTTAACAAGAAGATTAGTTGATGTATCTCAAGACATTATCGTAAGAGAAGAAGACTGTGGAAGCCATGACGGAATTGTTTTATGTGACATAAAAGAAGGAAATCAAATAATCGAAACTTTAAGAGAAAGATTACTTGGAAGATTTGTTATAGAAGATTTAAAAGATCCTAACACAGGAGAAATTTTAGTAGATACAAATACAATGATAACAGAAGCAATAGCAGACAAAATAGTAGCTGCTGGAATAGAAAAAGTAAAAGTACGTTCTGTTTTAGGTTGTAGATCTAAACAAGGTGTATGTCGTAAATGCTATGGTATGGGATTAGCAAGAAAAGACTTAGTAAATATAGGAGAAGCAGTAGGTGTTATTGCAGCACAATCAATTGGTGAGCCTGGTACACAGCTTACTATGAGAACTATCCACTCTGGTGGTGTTGCAGGTGTTGCAGATATCACACAAGGTCTTCCTAGAGTTGAAGAGTTATTCGAAGCTAGAAAACCAAAGGGACTTGCAATTATGGCAGAAATATCTGGTAAAGTTAAAGTTGTAGAAGACAAGAAAAAGAAAGAAGTTGTTATTACTTCTAAAGATGATTCTAAGACTTATACAATACCATTTGGTGCAAAACTAAAAGTTATGGATGGGGATGAAATAGAAGCCGGAGACCCAATAACTACAGGTTCATTAAATCCAAATGATATACTAAAAGTAAAAGGAGCAGAGGGGGTATATACTTACCTTGTGCAAGAGGTACAAAAAGTTTATAGAAACCAAGGTGTTGATATAAACGACAAACATATCGAAGTTATCGGAAGACAAATGATTAAGAAAGTTAGAATAGAAGATAATGGAGATACAGACTTATTCCCAGGTTCTTTAGTAAATGTATATGACCTAGAAGAAGTAAACGAAAAAGCTATAGCAGAAGGAAAGAGACCTGCAACAGCAAAACGTGTATTATTAGGAATAACAAAAGCATCATTAGCTACAGAAAGTTTCTTATCTGCAGCATCATTCCAAGAAACAACAAGAGTATTAACAGAAGCTGCAATAAAAGGTAAGACAGATGAGCTTATGGGGTTAAAAGAAAATGTTATGATAGGTAAATTAATACCAGCCGGTACAGGAATGGATAGATATAAAAATCTAAAAATTCATGTAGAAGGTCAAGATGAGGAAGAACAAAAAGAAGAGCAAAAAGCTTAATAAGAATATAATAAGATAGAGAGAACTATATAGGTTCTCTCTATTTTGTTATATAAATGTAAATTAGATCAAAAATATTGAGCCGTAAGTAGTTCGAAAATGGGAAAATATAAGCCAAAAATGTAATTGACTTTATACTATAAAACGAGGTATAATATATGCTAGAAAAAATAGAAGGAATTGATGTTGTATGAAGTTATTAAACAAAAAATTAATGTTACTAATGATGGGGATAATAGTAATGCTACTTGCATTGTTAACAGGAAAAGTGCAAGCTGCATCACAAGAGTTTGGATTACAAGAATATAGAAAACCAGTAGGAAGTACACAATATGGGTATAAAGTAAGTGATAAATATGTATGGAAAATAGTAACATATTCTGGTAGTGCAATAAATTATGATAGAACACTTTATTGTTTAAAAGCAGAACAAGGTTTCTATACTTCAGAACCAGGAGTTTTTAAAGAAACATATAATTTATCATATGATTTTATGAATAAAAACAGTATGAGTCCATTACCAGTACCATCACAGTATTATAATCAAATAGTGTGGATTTTAAATCATTCATATATACCAAGTGCATCTACTGCAAGTACAGATAAAACAACATTACTACAAAATGCAGGAATAACAGGAACTAGCGAACTTACAGATGATGATATAGATGTAGTACAACAATTAGCGATATGGTATTTTACAAATTATGATGATTCAACATACCATAAAGATATGGTAGGAGAAGCATCTTTCCAAACAGTGTTACAATCAACTAAAACTAGTGGTGGAACAAGTGCATACCAAGCAATCGAAGATATTAATCAAACTAGATATGACCAAATGGATAAATTGTTTGTATATCTTGTAGAAAATGCAAAAAAAGCAACAGCAAGTTCTAACAGTACTTCATCACCAATAGCTATGGGAAATACTACCCCAACAGTAGAAGTAAGTGGAAGCAATTATATAGTAGGACCATTTAAAATAGATAAAAACAATGACACTCCATATACTATAAACTTTAGTATAACAGACCAAAGTGGTAAAAGTTTAGCCGGAAAATATACTTTATTAGACTCAAATAAGAGTCAAACAAGCCAAACTTTAGCACAATTAGTTGGAAGTAATTTTTATTTAAGAATACCAATAAGCACAGTAAATTCAGAGAATATTACAAGTCTAAGATTTTCTATGAATGGAAATTATACTATAACAACAGCTACATATTGGACTAAATCTGGAGATAGTACAGTACAACCAATAGTAGAATTGGGTAGAACACCAAAAGCTTTTAGTGGTAACAAAGAAGTAACATTTCCAAAAGAAGGTTCATATAATTTAAAACTTATAAAAGTAGAACAAGGTAATACAACAAACAAATTACAAGGTGCAACATTTAGAATTACAAGTCCAAATGGAACGGTAACAGAAACAACAAGCTCAAATGGTGAGATTAATGTAGGACCAATCATTATAAATACACCTGGAACAGATACAATAACAATAGAAGAAACACAAGCTCCAGATGGATATGAAAAAGTAATAACAGCACCTATAAATGTACAAGTAACAAAAACACTATCAAGTAATACATATACTATGTCAAATGCTGTAATAACTAATACCCAGACGGGATCTAGTATAAGTGTAAGTGGAAGTACGATAACAGTAACGGTAGAAAATAAATTAATACCAAAAGACAGCGAATATAATTTAAAACTTGTAAAGGTGGAACAAGGAAATACAAGTAAAAAGTTACAAGGGGCAGAATTTAGAATCAATTCACCAACTGGTGAAGTAACACAAACAACAAATGCGAGTGGAGAAATAAATATAGGACCAATTGCAGTAACAGCCACAGGAACAGACACAATAACAATAGAAGAAACAAAAGCACCAGATGGCTACGAAAAAATAATAACAGCTCCAATAACAGTGCAAGTAACAAAAGTATTCGAGAATAATACATATAAAATGTCAACAGCCAAAATAACGAATGCACAAACAGGAGCAAGTATAAGCTTAAGCGGAAGTACAATAACAGTAACAGTAGAAAACAAACTAATTCCAAAAACAAGCGAATATAACTTAAAACTTGTAAAGGTAGAAGAAGGAACAAGCAATAAACTTGAAGGTGCAGAATTCAACATAAATTCACCAATTGGTGAAGTAACACAAACGACAAATACAAGTGGAGAAATAAATATAGGACCAATTGCAGTAACAGCTACAGGAACAGACACGATAACAATAGAAGAGACAAAAGCTCCAGCAGGATATGAAAAGATAATAACAGCACCAATAACAGTGCAAGTAACAAAAGTATTCGAAAATAATACATATAAAATGTCAGATGCGGTAATAACAAATGCACAAAATGGAGCAGATATAAGCTTAAGCGGAAATACAATAACAGTAACAGTAGAAAACAAAGCAAAATATTTTGATTTAGCATTAAGAAAATATATAACACAAGTAAATGGAGAAAATGTTGCAAATACTAGAGTACCAGTTATAGATACAACATCGCTTACAACTGGAACAACAGCAAGTTATAAGCATAGAAAAGATCCAGTTGCAGTAACAACAGGTGACAAAGTAATATACAATCTTACGATATATAATGAAGGACAAAAACCAGGTAGAGCAACAAAGTTACAAGACCAATTACCAACAGGCTTAGTATTTAATAGAGTAGTGTCTGGAAATTTTGAATTGGATTCTTATAGTGAAACAGATAATCTATTAAAATTAAGAAGAACATCAAATACAGATAATCTTGATGCATATAATGGAACTACATTAGATTCAGAAACAATACAAATAGAATGTACAGTAACAGCAGTTCCAACTAATAAAGAACAAATTTTAACAAATGTAGCATGGATTTCAGAAGAATATGATGCAGAATCAAATGTAACAATAACAAATGAGGAAAATGCAGATAGAGATTCTGTTCCAGGAACACATCCAGATGTAAATAAAGACAATATGGAAGATTATACTGGAAATAATAATCAAGAAGATTTAGCAGACGAAGATTATTATTATAAAGGTCAAGAAGATGATGATGACTTTGAAAAATTAAAACTAGTATATTTCGATTTATCATTAAGAAAATTTATAACAGGTAGAAATGATACAACATTAACAAATAGAGAACCACAAGTTGATGTAACACACTTAGCTGATGGAACATCTACAACAGCTACATATAATCATCCAAAAAATCCTATAGATATGCAAAGAGGAGATATCGTAATATATACAATAAGAGTATATAATGAAGGTTCAATGGATGGATATGCAAATGAAATAACAGATTATTTACCAGAAGAATTAGAATTTTTACCAGACCATGAAATAAACCAAGAATATGAATGGCAAGTATCTAGTGATGGAAGACATGTTACAACAGATTATTTATCAAAAGCTAAAGAAACATCATCAAGACAAAACTTATTAAAAGCTTTTGATGGAACAACATTGGATTATAAAGATGTAAAGATAGCATGTAAAATAAAAGATACTGCAGAAGTTGGTAAAAAGCTAACAAACTTAGCAGAAATAACAGAATCTAAAGATTCAGATGGAAATGATGTAGTAGACAGGGATTCTGAAACAGATAATGTAGAAGTACCAACAGATGAAGATTTGCCAAATTATAAAGATGACGAATCAGACCAAGACTATGTGCCAGGCCAAGAAGATGATGATGACTTCGAAAAGGTAAAAGTAGTATATTTCGATTTAGCATTAAGAAAATTTATAACAGCAGTAGATGATACAGAAATAACAAACAGAATACCACAATTAAGTATAGGTGAGGATGGAAACATAGATTATAATCATACAAAAGAGCCTGTAGAAGTAGAAAATGGTAACATAGTAACATATACATTAAGAATATATAATGAAGGTATGATGGCAGGTTACGCAAGTAAGGTAAAAGATGATGTGCCAGATGGTTTGGAATTCTTACCAGATAATGAGATAAACAAAGAATATAGATGGGTATTATCAGAAGATGGAAAATCTATAGAAACAGATTACTTATCTAAAGAACAAGAACAAACAGAAGGTGCAAACTTAATAAAGGCATTTGATCCAGAATTAGGAATAACAGATACAAACCCAGATTACAGAGATTTAAAAATAGCTTTTAGAGTAACAGAGCCAAATACATCAGATAGAATATTAGTAAATACAGCAGAAATTTCAGATGACAGAGATGAAAACAATGATCCAGTAGACGATATAGATTCTACCCCAGATAACAACAACGAGTGGAACGAAGAAGATGATTTAGACAAAGAATTTGTAAAAGTTAAGTACTTTGATTTAGCATTAAAGAAATGGGTAAGTAGAGCAATTGTTACAAACCAAGATGGTTCACAAAACATAATAGAAACAGGACATACAGGAGATGAAGATCCAGAGCCACCAGCAAAAGTAGATTTAGGAAGACAAGACATTAATAAAGTAACAGTAAAATTCGAATTCCAAATTAAAATAACAAACGAAGGCGAAATTGCTGGATATGCAACAGAAGTAACAGACTATATCCCAGAAGGATTAAAGTTTATACAAGAAGACAACCCATTATGGTACCCAAGAGAACCACTAAATGGAAGAGAAAGAGTTGGAACTACACAATTAGCAGATACATTACTACAACCAGGAGAAAGTGCAACAATTTCAATATTATTAACATGGATAAATGATCCAAATAATATGGGATTAAAAACAAATATAGCAGAAATAAGCCAAGATGATAATGATAGTGATACACCAGATATAGACTCAACACCAGATAACTTTACAGATGGTGAAGACGATATAGATGATGCACCAGTAATGTTAACAGTAGCACTAGGTGATACACAAATATATATAGGTTTAGGATTTATAATAGTAGCAATGTTAACAGGTGGAATTTGGGCAATAAAAAGATATGTTTTATAAAATAGTGATTTGAAAAAAGAGATTCAAAATATTTTTTGAGTCTCTTTTTTAGTAAAAGGATGAAGTTAAATGAATAAGTAAATAATAGAAGTATTTTAGTAATATATAGTAAAAAGCAAAAAATAGATAATTATTCCAAAATTATTGTAAACTTAACAAAAATGTAATATAATTGTAATGTGGACTAAAAAAATTGACGGAATATAGCAAAAACTGTATCCGTAAGCAGGTTCGAGCCACAAAAAAATAACCATAAAAAACTGCTATTTTTTGCTATTGACTATTATTTAGAATATAGTAAAATACACTTAGCAGTATTATGAGAAAAAGGATGGTAACGAAACTATGAAACTTATTAAGAAAATAGCTGTAAGCATCATAGTTATGCTTTTAGCATTAGCTATGGGAACATCAGTATTTGCAGCTACAAATCCAGTTACATTTGGACTAAGTGAATATAGAAGAGAAACAAACGGAAAACAATATGGATATAGAATAAACAATGGAAATAAAAAAGTTTGGAAAGTTATTGTGTACGAAAATGACGGGACAACAATGAATTTTGACAATACAATATACTGTTTAAAAGCCGAAAAAGGTTTTTACACAGCAACACCAAATTCATTTAAACAAACATATGATAAAATGGTAGACTTTGCAGATAAAGCAAGTTTAGTACCTGCAATTTTCGAAAACGATGACTATTATTATGCCGCTACATGGATTTTAGACCATGCATATATACCATATTATGCAAAATCAGGAGATTCAGTAGAAGTACAAGCTCAAAAAACTGAGCAAGCTGCACAAGATAGAGAAGATCTATTAAACGCATCTGGGATGAGCGATTCATTAAAACAAGAATTAACAGATGATGATATAGATGTAGTACAACAAATGGCATTATGGTATTTTACAAATACAAAAGCAAATGAGAATGCAGATATATATCATGTAGATTATGCAGGAGAGCCATCATTCCAACCTGTAGCTATAGCTGAAAAAGGAGTAGGTTCTTATACAACAATAGAAGATGTTAACCAAACAAGAGCTGATGCAATGGAAAAACTATATCAATATATGGTAAAAACAGCTAAAAGTACAGAAAACATTGAATATTACAAAACACATAATGGAAAAGTAGAAGAACCAATAACATTAGCTACAGAAGTTAACCCAACAGTAGAATTAGATGGTGGAAATTATATAGTAGGACCATATAAAATAAATAAAAATAATGATTTACCATTCGAATTAAATGCAAAATTCACAGACCAAGATGGAACAGACTTAAATGGTAAATATACATTATTAAATTCAAGTAAACAAGCAGTATCACAAGGAACAACAATAAAAGATTTAGTAGGACAAAGTTTCTATATTTCAATCCCATCATCAAATATAGATGATATAACAAAAATAAAATTTAGTTATACAGGTTCATATAGAACTTCATCAAAAGGATTCTGGACAACAACACAAAATCCAGATACTGTACAACCATTAGTTGCAGTTGAAAAACAAGAAACTCCATTAAGTGGAGAAAAAGAAGTTGGAGTTGCAAAAAGAGAATTTGACTTATCATTAAGAAAATTTATTTCTGAAGTAAATGGAAAAGAAATAAATAGAGAGCCAACAGTAGATGTATCAAATTTAAATAAAAACATTGATGGAGCAAAAGTTACAACAGCTACTTATAACCATAACAAAAAACCAGTAGCAGTAAAACCAGGAGATATAGTTACATATACAATAAGAGTATATAATGAAGGTGAATTGGATGGTTATGTAGGAGAAATTACAGATTATTTACCAGCAGAATTAGAATTTATAAATGATGTAGAAAACTATCCAGCTGAAACAGACTTTAATGCAGGTTATGGTTGGAAAATTGATGCAAGTAATAATAGAGTAATAAAAACAAATAAACTTGCTTACTCATCAGAAGCAGCAGACAGAGATCAAAATGCAAGCAATTTAATAAAAGCATATAATGGAACAACATTAGATTACAAAGAAGTTAAAGTAAAATGTAGAGTAAAGAACTCTACAGAATCATTAAAGAAGATTACAAATTTAGCTCAAATTACACAAGAAACAGACAGTAAAGGTGGAGCAGTAACAGATAGGGACTCTGTACCAAATGGAAACTTTACATTACCATCAGATACAGATTTACCAACATATAAAGATGACGAAATAAATTCTGAAAAACAATATATACCAGGACAAGAAGATGATGATGATTTTGAAAAAGTTATTATTCAAGAATTTGATTTAGCATTAAGAAAATTTATATCAGGAAAAAATGGAACAACATTAATAGGTAGAGAGCCATCTGTAGATGTAACAAATTTAGCAAATGGAACAGCTACAACAGCAACATATAATCATCCAAAGAAAGCTGTGGATATGGCAAGAGGAGATGTTGTAGAATACACAATAAGAGTATATAATGAAGGCTCAATAGATGGATATGCAAATAAAATAGTAGATAAATTACCAGCAGAATTAGAGTTCTTACCAGAAAACGAAACAAATATACAATATGGATGGCAAGTTTCAGAAGATGGAAGAACAGTAACAACAGATTATTTATCAGAAGCAAGAGGAGGCATTCCAGTTTCTACAGCAACAACTTCAAATCAAAATTTAATAAAAGCATTTGATGGAACAACATTATCATATAAAGATGTAAAAATAGTATGTAAAGTAAAAGATACTGCAGAATTTGGTAAGAAATTAACAAATTTAGCAGAGATAACAGAAGCAAAAGATTCTGAAGGAAATGATGTAATAGATAGAGATTCTGAAACAAATAATATGCAAGTTCCAAGTGATGAAGAGTTACCAAATTATAAAGATGACGAAATAAACAACGAATATGTACCAGGACAAGAAGACGATGATGACTTCGAAAAAGTTAGAGTAGTATATTTTGATTTAGCATTAAGAAAATTTATTACTGCAGTAGATGACCAAGAAGTAACTACAAGAATACCAAGCTTAAGCATTGGTGAAGATGGAAATATTAAATATGACCATACAAAAGACCCAGTAGAAGTAGAAAACGGAGATGTAGTTACATATACAATAAGAATATATAATGAAGGCTTAATAGATGGATATGCAACAGAAGTAAAAGATGATATTCCAGATGGTCTAAAATTCTTACCAGATAATCCTATAAATAGGGAATATAGATGGCAAGAATCAGAAGATGGACAAAGTGTAACAACAGATTACTTAGCTAAGGCACAAGAAGAAAATGACGGAGATAATCTAATAAAAGCATATGACCCAGAAAAAGGACTAACAGAAAACAATCCTGATTACAGAGATGTAAAAATCGCATTCCAAGTAACAGAACCAAATACATCAGATAGAATATTAGTAAATACAGCAGAAATTGCTGATGATAGCGATAGTTCTGGGGATCCAATTGATGATATAGATTCTACTCCAGATAACAACAATGAGTGGAACGAAGAAGACGACTTAGATAAAGAATTTGTAAAAGTTAAATACTTCGATTTAGCCCTAAAAAAATGGGTAAGTAAAGCAATCATAATAGATGCAGACGGAACACAGACTGTACAAGAAACAGGACATACAGGTGACGAAGATCCAGAACCACCAGCAAAAGTAGATTTAGGAAGAAGAGATATAAACAAAGTAACAGTAAAATTCGAATTCCAAATCAAAATAACAAACGAAGGTGAAATCGCTGGATATGCAAAAGAAATAACAGATTACATCCCAGAAGGACTAAGATTTGTACAAGAAGACAATCCAGATTGGTACACAAGAGAACCATTGAATGGAAGAGAAAGAGTTGCAACAAAATTACTAGAAAATACATTGTTACAACCAGGAGAAAGCGCAACAGTATCAATATTATTAACTTGGATAAATGGACAAGATAATATGGGCTTAAAAACAAATATAGCAGAAATAAGCCAAGATTATAATGACAGTAATACACCAGATATAGACTCTGTGCCAGACAACTTTAAAGAAGACGAAGATGATATAGATGATGCACCAGTAATGCTTACAGTAGCACTAGGTGATGCAAAATTATATATCGGAATAGCAGCACTAGTAGTTATAGCACTAGGTGGAGGAGTATTCATAATTAAGAAATATGTAATTTAAAAAATCTTTAAAACAAAAATGCAAAAAAAGAGGGTATTCGGATTAGATATCCTCTTTTTTATATAAAGGTTATAAAATATTAGTAAAGAATTTATGAGTGCTAAAGATGATATAATAACTGGTATAAATTTATTAGACATATAGAACATTGATTTTTTGATATAGATTGAAAAAATAGAAATTTTATGATATCATAGTAGTTACCATAAAACGAGAAGTAAAGGAGAAAAAGTATGAGTGATATGAGTAAAAATACAAATCTAGAAATAGCTGTTGAAATTATGGCAGCTAAAATTGCAAAAATGTCTAGAGAAGGATATACAGCTGAAGACGATAAAATGAAAAAACTGATAGATGAAAGAAATAAAATGTATATTGGAGAAGAGGATGTAATAGAGAAAATAATAACAGAATACGGACCAGAAATAAAAAAAGATTATATTAATATAGAAGGAGAATAGAATATGGAAGAAAATAAAACATTAGAAGAAGTATGTACTGAATATAAGCTTTCAGAAGACGAACGCAACGAAATAGGAAACAAAATAAATGCGATTATGTTAGCAGGAAAGAAAACAAGTGAGCAACCTATAGCAATAATAGATATTGCACCTCCAGGTTCTGGAAAAACAGGTTTAAACGGATATGCCTGTGCACAGTTTAAGGATAATAATGCTGTTGTCATTAATAGTGATGAATTAAAACCATTTCATCCTAGAATAGATGAATTAGCAAAAAAATATCCAGAATATTATACAAAAGTAACTAATCAAGAAAGTAATTTTTGGACAGACAATTTATTTGATGTTGCAGTAGCTAGTAGGTATAATGTTATTTTTGAGGGAACAGGTAGAAACTTAAAACTATTAACAAAGATGATGAGCAAAATGCATGGGTACAAAATAGTTGTAAGAGGAATGGCCGTTAATGAACTAAATTGCTTGATGTCAATAATTGAAAGATATGAAGGACAAGTAGAACAAAAAGGCTGGGGAAGGTTGGTAATGGAAGATCATTTTTATAAAGCATATGATGAAATGCTAGAAAATATCCAAGCGATTGAAGAATCTGGAATGGCAGATATTGTTGAAGTTTATACAAGAAGTGACAATCCAAGTAGACCACTAAGAATATATAGTAGTAGAAATAGAGAATTTAAAGATGCAAGAACAGCTGTAATTGTTGGAAGAGAAAGAGACAGAAAAAGTGCAGAACAATATTATGAAGAAAAATTTAGTAAAAGAGGAACAAAACAACAAAGTTTCCAGAAGAAAAAGAACTTCTAGAAAAAATAACAGAAATATATGATAGAGAACAAGGAATACAATTATAAATTTGAATAGAGGGATGATTATGAACGAATCAAAAACAATAAAAGATGTTGTGGAAGAGGTAGAAAAATCTTCAACAACCTTTGAAAAAACAAATACTGACTTAAAAAGAAAATTTTTAAAATGGAATATAGAAGCATTTAATATGATTGCTTCTTCAGTAAGTGTAAATAGAGGCTCATTTGGAACTGGCTATCCATTTTATGTATTGGATGAAAATTTAAATGGAGAAATTCCAATTATTTCGGAACAAATTAGATATAACAGGCAATTAGTAAGAGATGGGGAGCCTGTACAAAAATCTATATGGCAGTGTAAATCTTGTCTAGAAAGAAATTATGATATAATGCCAGATTTAAAAATAGTATGTAAACCATGCCAAAATATGATAGATTCATTAAAGCCAAGAAAAATTATAAACAGATTACCTGACTTAGACATGTGGTTAGTTTGTGAGGACGGAAGTATTGAACAAGCACAAGCTGAATTAAGCAAATTACTAGAGAAATATAATATGCGTACATCAGATGTTTCTCCATTACAATCTTTAAGTGATGTTGTGAAAATTTCAACAAATTTAAAAGACGGAGAATTTCCAAAAGTATTTTTGCCAATAGATGCACATATTATGGAAAAATCAAAATTGATGGAACTAGTAGAACAAGTACCAGATGAATTACAATTAGCAAAAGTAGAAGAAAGAAAACCATATTTACCAATTAGACCAAAATCACTTAGAAAAGAATGGCAATATGATGACGAGGCATATAACTTTATTTATGATTATCTTTCAGCTTTTACAGCATTTAATTTTACAGAAGGAATGAAAGAAACACTACAAAAGAGCAGAACTAGAGTAATAAGAGAAAATACGCCAGAAGAATTGTTCGATTTTCTTACGCAAGCAGCAACTCCAGCAAACTTTAGAAGATTTCAGGAACATGAATTAGAAGAAATTTTTTATAGAAGAATAACAGGATGGGGCGAGCAACTAACAAAGGAAAGAGGAGAATTAGAAGAAGACGAGGGACCTGAACTTGAATAATAAGGAGGAAGATAGAATGGGAAAAAGAATAGATTTACATATTCATACAACAGTTTCAGATGGAGCATTAACACCTAAAGAAGTAATAGATGAAGCATATAAAAATGGAGTATCTGTAATTGCAATAGCAGACCATGATACAGTAGATGCATATAATGATGAATTATTTGAATATGCAAAAAGTAAAAATATAAAGATAATAAATGCAGTCGAGATTTCTACTAAAGCAAAAAAAGCAGGAGTACATGTATTAGGATATAATCTAGATTTAAATGATGAAGAGTTTAAAGAAAGATTAAGTAAAATTAGAAATGCGAGACATAATTATTTACATGATGTAGCTAAAAAGTTAGAAGAACTAGGATATTATATAAATGTAGAAGAATTAGATAAGATAGATGCTGTAACAAAAGCACATATAGCTTTAGATGCAACAAACAATCCAAAAAACAAAGAAAAATTATTAGCAGAATTTGGGCATATTCCAAGTAAAGGAGAATTTATAGAAACAATAATGAACGAAAATTGTCCTGCATATGTAAAAAAGGAAAGTGCAACTCCAAAAGAAGCTGCAGAGATTATAAGAGCTGCAAATGGAAAAGTTGTTTTAGCACATCCAGTAGCATATGTGCATGAAGATAATTTGACCGATGAAGATATTTTGGAAATTGTTAATGATATGAAACCTGATGGATTAGAAGCTAACTATTTGTATGTAGATAGATATGACAAAAAATTTAATGAAACAGAGAAGTGGAATGAATTTGCTAAGAAACACAACTTATTTGTAACGGTTGGTTCTGATTTCCATAATAAAGATGGACTTAGACCAGAAATAGGTTTTATAAATACAGACTTTGTTTTAGCAGAAGAAGTTATTGAGGAGATTCTTAGAAATTTAGAAAAATAAAGTAAAGATAAGGATAGAGTTAGTAAAATTGAATATTATACAATATGTAATTAAAAAATAATATAAAATGTCTAAAAATAGTATCCGTAAAGTGATAGAGCATTGCACCAAGAATTGGAAGCAATGCTCTATTTACTTATATTAATATAATAAGTTATTATAGGAGAAATAGGTGTATGCAAATGAAAGGAAAAAAAGTAGAATCGGTAAAAAACAATAATAAGAAAAGAGTAATAAATAAGAAAGCAATAATAGGATTAATAGTGATACTGGGAATTTTACTACTAACTTTTACTTTTACCAAACAATTTGTAGAATCAAGTGGCTCAACAGCAAAACAAAATGAAGAAACAAATGCAGAAACTAGAGCTACATCATAATCGGTAACAGGAAATGCAACAATAGAAGAAAACATTCCAGAAGGAATGAGTTTAGCCAATAATGACGGAACATGGGAAGAACAAGCTGGAGTATTAAGAAAGATAATACCAGAAATAAATCCAGGGGAAACAAAAGAATATACAGTAGTACTAAATTGGAATACAGCAGAAACCAACATGGGAGAAAAAGACAATGTAATAAATATAGTAGATACACAAAATGTACCAGGATTTGTAGACAACAATGATAAAGATAATACATCAAACGCAAATGTAATAATAGCAGTAGAAACAGGAGAATTACCAATAGGATTAATACTTGTATTAGTAGCATTAGTAGGATTAGAGACAGTAACATTAAGATATGCAGTAGTACTTACTAAAAGACAAAAGAAAAATAAATAAAGACAAGTAATAATAAAATATAAAGCATCAATTGAAATGCAAACTTTTAGTTAAAGAAGGCATTCAATGGATGCTTTTATAATATTGAAATTATTTTGATACAGCAAAAAATGTTAAAGGAAGAAAATTATTTCGATACAACGAAAAAAATGTCAAAAAAAGAAAGTTATTTCGATACATCGAAATAACTTGAAAAAATAAAATAATCTGTTATAATTAAATTAGAGGTGAAAACTATGTTAAAAAGAGAATATTATTTAAAAAGAATAAGACCATTTTATCAAGAAAATAGTTTAATTAAAATAATATATGGTTTAAGAAGAGCTGGTAAATCAGTAATATTAAATCAAATTAAGGATGAATTACTAAAAGATAAAACTGATGAAAGCCATATTATATATATAAATTTTGAATCGTT
>ULUD01041199.1_pt1 | contig 22332 bp, 20 predicted proteins | sample 1958191 | NCBI WGS metagenome assembly ULUD01 (sample SAMEA4835751, study PRJEB28245) | human gut metagenome | biome: gut microbiome; material: fecal sample | place: Denmark | collected 2008 | reverse complement strand
TCACCTTTTCCGAAGTTTATTGTTGTATCACCAGTCCCCCCAATGGCATACTCAACATACCATCAATAAGGTTGGCAAAATCAGTTTGAGTTGGTATAGCACCAGTGATAAATTTTGCTTTCAAAGCAGATTTGGATAAAGCCATAACTTTTAATTAATTAAGATTAGTAACAATACGTTTAATTTTAGCAAACAAACTTTCAGATTTAGTTTCTACTGCAACTTCAACAGGTTCTTCTGATAAAGTTTGAACATCATTAGAACGAGTATTTGGTGTACGACCAACTTGGAAAATATAGTGGTCAACACCATCACCTTGAATTTGCATATAACCAATACCATCAGGCCCAGCTGATTGAGTAATAGTAACAGATTTAGAAGTAGCTCCAGAATATGAAGCAGTTACCGTAGCAGTTCGAGATGCAACATTATTCTTTGAAGCTGTAACAGTAGTTCCACTTAATGTAAATCCAGTACCACTAATTGCTAACGTTGGAGTTGCAGATTCAGTAGTAGCTGTTCCAGTAGAACCTGATGTATAAACAGGAATTTTAGTTCTCGTACAACTTGCTGTAATAGTAGAAGTTCCACCTGATGCAGCAATAGTTGTAGGATTTGCCGAAATAGCAATATTCCAACTACCGTAATTATAAGAATCTATTGAGTTGGCAGCTTGATAAATATACATAGTTCCACTGGCAGATTTACCATTAGCAGACCATGTAACAACTTGACTTTTAACAGTAGTTTGAGCTGAAACAGTTGTACCCTTCGAAGAAGCAGTAGCAATAATAGAAGCTACACTCGGAGCAACATTATTAGTTCCACTTGAAGCAGCTTCAGTAATAACATCTTTTGTAGCACCAGAATCATATTGATAAGTAGTAATAGTAGCAGATTTGTTCCAACTTTGAGTACCATTTCCAGCTTTAGCAGTAGCAGAACCACCACTTGCAGGAATCGTAGCATTCGTAATTATACCAGCTGTTATATTGCCATATGTATAAACACCACCAGAAGTAGATTTAACAGTTTTACTGTTTACTATACTCTTAGAAGCCGTAGCTGATTTAGAACTATCTCCGTCATTTACAGCTTTTATAGTAACAGTATCAGTAGTTTCATTAGTTCCCATACTACTATGAGTAATCGTATTTCCAGATAAACTGAATCTATTATTACCGTTAGCAGTCATAGAAATTGATAAACTACCACCAACACTTCGTGTTTGATTCGGGCCAGTAGCACCCGAACTATACAAAGCATTATAAGTTTCAGTATTAGTAACAGAAGCACTTACAGTCGCAGAACCACCAGCTGCTGTCAAACCACTACCAATACTTATAGTAGGAGTTCCGTAAGCAGTAATTCGAGGATTGTAATTACTATTAGTTACTTTATTTTCAGCTTGATAAATATCAACGGTTTTATTGGCAGTTGCACCACCCTCACCAGTATAAGTTACAGTAACTTGTCCAACCTTAGTTCTTACCTTAACTGTGGTTCCAAGAGAAGAAACTGTAATTTCACTTGTTTTTGAATAAGTAACTGTACCAGCACGAGTCGAACCAGATGTATAACTAATTGTTTGCGACATATTAGAAATACTGGTCGAAGAAGTTCCACCACTTGCAGGAATATCAGATGCTAAAACAGAACCACCTGTTAAAGCACCATAAGAAGCCTCATTGGCTTCTTGATAAATAGTAATAGTTGATGATACTGTTTGACCATCAAATGTATTTGAATATTTACCAGTTACAACAATACTTCTCCTACTACCAACAGTTGTAGTTCGATTACTTGCAGTAACCTTAGTACTAGATATAGAAAATCCAGTAGCACTTCCTGATAGAACTGGTGTAACATTATCTGTACTAACTAAATTACCATTACGATATGTTTTAAGTACAGCTGTAATAGTTGCAGTTCCACCTTTTGCGGCAATTTCAGTATTATCACTATTTAACGTTAAATCATATGTATAAGTAGATGCTTCTTGTTCAACAGTAAGAATAACTTGTTTACTGGAATCTTTTTTACACTTTCCAATAAACTTCATACTTCTTTTAGAAGTACCCTTTTGAACAGGTGATGAAATTTTAACAGTCTGATTTCCTTGAAAAGAGGGAGATTCAATATTAATTGAATCTCCACTCCCGTCATTCCATTTATTAGTGATAACACTCATAAATGATTAATTAATTTATTCAGCAGGTTCGAACGTCCATTCGTCATTCGACAGAATATTCAGAGTCTGCTCACCACCACCCTTCGGAATAGTAACAGTTGCAGTAGTTGTACCCTGCGAATTGAGATACAGATAGCTGTCACCAAGAGCCTGAGTAATAGTAATAGTTTTAACAACAGTCGAACCCTCACCCTTGATTTCAAGAGTTGCATTACGAGCTGTGATAGTTTCATTCTTCGGTACAACAACAGTAACATCATAAGTATATTCTCCAGTAGCACCGGGGTCACCAGCAATAGCAGTACCAGATGTAGCTGTTTTACTACTATTAACCTTAAATGATGTTACATTTGCAATACCGAAGTTAGTTTTCCATGTAAACGTAAGAAGTTTCGAGTTAGACTTACCAGTTACATGAATTGTTTCACCACCTTTAGCAACATTAATAGTTAAACCATCGGGAGTGATAAATTCGTCAGTAGCCTTTTCAGTAACTATGACTCTAACTGAGTTAGTCTTTCCGACAATCTTACCGGAAATTGCAGTGCTTCTATCTGTACGACCAGTATAAGGATTCACAGAATTAATCTTAATCTGTTTATTACCAGTACCAGTTTTAGGAACCCAAGATAAATAACTCGGAATAGTTGCCATTGTTTTTTTTTGATTGATTAACTATAATAACAAACTAATTACCAAATTCCCATTCAGCTGTATCACTTGCGAAAACAGTTATGGTATCATGATAATTATTATCTTTATTTAGAATAACAAGAGTTTTATCAACACTAAATTCTATAACAGGTTTATCAATAGGCCAAACTTTTTTACCATTAAGCCACATATCAACAACCGGTCGTTTATTACCATTTAGCATTACAGCAGCTTCAATGGCTCTTTCAAGAAGATTAAGTTGTGCCATAGTTGTAAGACATTATTAGGATTGAGTAGATTCAAGAGTTGTAACTCTTGATTCCAAAGAAGTATAATTACTCTCTAATGTACTTACTTTACCACTTAAAGTAGTAACAGTTTCTTGTAATGTATCAACAGTACCTTCAAGAGTTTCTACTTTTGTTTGTAATTCTTGAACAGTTGAAGATTCAGCCTTAGTGGCTAAACCTTCAACTACAAAAGTAATTAACTTCTGAAAAGCACCAGTTTTCGAAGGCCAGTTTAAGGCACAAAATACTTTACGAATTACTGATTCTTTCATATCATTAAACCGTTAATTAGATTCGACATTACCAACCCTAAATATAGGATGTTCAATACCATTACCTTCTATTTGCATATAGTCAATACCATCATTTTCAAATACTGGTTCAGGTACTAATTCAATAGTTGTAACACTATGATTTGCAAGATTATCATAACTTTGATTGTATTCAACGTAACCATTACGTCTAACCAAAATTACAACCTTTGAATCATAAGTACCACTAATATGAGCTATACCTTGATAATCAGTAACGATAGTTTTAACAGAAGAACTAAACCTACAACTAATACCTGTGGTAATAGGAGCTTTAGTAACAGAATCTACAAATTTAAGAGCTATATAATCTTGACCTTCTTTCGGATGTAAATCAATATAATTGACAACAGCTTCAGAAGGTTTAACTGCAATAAACAATGCAGGTTCAGTAGCTTCATAACGAGTATCACCTAAAGTCTTATAATTACGTTCGAAACCAATCGGATTAGCTTCACTAACATAACCATCTTCTGATGAATCACAGTTACCTATTGTTTTACCAGTTTCATCATAAATGGTATCAGTAATCATGCGACCAGTTAAAGCATCCCGTGTACGAACTTTAATAAGGCCGTTATTATTACGAAGACATAATATCTCAACTGTTTTATCAGTATCAAATACTACTTCTTCACTACCAATATTATACCAATCAGAAGATAACGGTAAAGCATAATAAGTTGTAACATTACTTTTATTCTTTGTGATTACCAAAGGTTCATCAGGTCTGGTTGTACCAACAGTAGTTCCAGTACTTGATATTTCTTTAATATCAGCAGCTAAATAAAGTTTATTACTATCATAAATTTCATAAGCCTTGATGGTTACAGAAACCTCTTCGGGTTCAGGCGGTAACTCTTCAAGTACAATAGTAACACTATGTTCACCAGTAGAATTAATCGTACCAGTTCCAGTGTTAGTTATATAACCAGTTTTAGAAGCTCGGAAATCAACACTTGTTCCAACTGGAGCTGTAACAGCCTCAGATTTGCCAGCAGTCGATTCATCATTATTAAGAGGTTTCCAATCGCTTTCAGTACTGAGTTTATACTCAAACGTAACACCGTCTAAAGCAGTAGATTCAGTATTTACAGCAGTTGCATAGATAGTACCAGATTGAACTGGAACTTTATCCATTTCAACAGTAACTTCTGCGGTAGGAATTGCATAAGTTACCAGTTGTTCAACCTCTATATAACCCGACGAAACAAACCTCAAAATTCGGCTCGTATTGACATCTCCAGTGAGTTGTAGCGGCGTATCTTTTGTTACTTGACCTAATATACCACCCGTGTCCTTATCATAGACGTATGCGGCTATTTTGGCCTTTGTTTCGCTATCGACCACCGTAAGACTTACAGCACCTTGTTCAACTGGTAAAGCTGTAAGAGTAATATCGCGAATTATATTCTCATCTAATGTAATACACTCTTCGTAAGTTTCATATCCACTTGCACCAACCTGAATTAAAATATCACGCGGGTCATAAGTTTCATATGTAAGAGTACCAGTACCTTGAGCAATAACTACATTAGAAGATTTATCAGTAAATATAATTAAAGCATTATCAGGAGTTGCATTTACAGTTAATGTCTTTTTAGTTTTAGGTGTAAGAACAACGTTAATTGTCGTATCTTCAACACCTACATCGACATAAACATCTTTTGTAATGTAATTCTCTTTTTCTACAATATAATGTAAACGACTTTGAATTAAACATTCAAGACTTGCACTACTAATACCTGCTGATTCTTTACCTTCCGAATTAATCATTCGTATAATAGAATCAAACGGAACAGCTTCAATCTTAATTGTTATATAATCTTCTTCATTTCGAGGAATACGAATCCAAAGTGTACCATCTTCAAACGTAGTAGGAATCTCACTTGTAACTTCAATTTGATTAATACTGTTGCTACGAACATGATTATTATGTTCTACAACAATACCATAAATCTCATTAATAGCATCTACAATACGTTTGTTATCAGTAACAAGTTCTTCAGAAGTTTTATCTTGCTTATTAATAAGCAAACCTTGAAGTTCTTGAGCTTTTTGTTTTAATTTCTCAATATCACTTGCCGCTGTTGGTAAACCAACTTGTGCGGCAGTAACTCTATGAGGATTATCATAATTACGAATATGAGCATTGAAATTATCTTTGTCATTCTCGTAATCTTCTTTATCAAGTTTCTTGTTTATAGCAGCCCAAACATCTTGAAACTTTTTATTAACTTCAGTAACATGATTGTTAATCCAAACATTCAACTGTTTGAACCAACCTCTAACCCTATTTTCAAGAGCATCAATATACTCTTTTTGAGGTCGAGATACAGGTTTATCTATATCGGCAGTGTTATCAACATTGCCAAGACCAACTTGTTCTTTTGTTACCTCATGAGGATTAAACTTATTATTAATATGTTCAAATAAAAGTTTTGTAAGTTGTTCAACAGGATTTAAGTCCTCAGCTGTAAGCTCACGAACATATACTTGAACATCAAGAATCTCATTAACAGCATCATTAAAATCAAAATTGGTCTTTACATTCGTCCGATAAATCCACCAAGATTTACCCTCATGAACATAAATACCAGTAAGAGTGAATATCTGATTACTTATGATGCCTTGTACTGTAATTGTATGTATAGAACGAACAATCGGTACAAGTATATAAAGATATTGTTGAGTTGATTTAACCCACGGAACTTTATATTCATAATGTCCTACATCAATATTTCGAGATTCAAACTCGGTAATCTTTGCAGAACTAATATCAGATTTTTCAGTTAGCTTAAATAGAGCACTATTATCGTAAGCAGTTACATTAGTTAAGTCTATTTCAATCCTCTCCTTTGTCCTATATAAATATAGGTGGCCGTTCTTTCGATAGTACATATATAATGTAGGAACTGTTTTAACACCAGCACCTTCACCATCTACTGTACCAATATATTCTCCGGTTTGGCCATTATAAACACTCGGATATACACCATCTTCAAGTACACCGAGCGCTACAACATTTCGAAGATTAATTACTGCCATACCAAGAACAATAACGAAATAAATACTCCAACTACAAAGTTAATAATAATAGGATGAATTTTAAGACCAGTTATTGCTTTCTTTCTTACAGTTTGAATACCACAAGTAATGATTTGATAAGCTAATGTAATCCATAAACTCATAAACCAAGTAGCAACAGTAGCCTTAAATAAAATACCTACGACAGTAGCAATGACGAAACCAATAATAATATCGTCTTTATGTTCTGAATAATAACCACTTAAAAAAGTAGTTATTTTATTCCATATTTTCTTTATCATAATACTAATCGTATTTATTGTTATATGACGATTAATAATAATAATGGTGCAACTTGTATGGCTCGGCCTGCGGCCTCGCTCCCCGGTGGGGCAGGAGGTTGCACGCCCATTTGTCACATAACATTAGCATCATTAAGAGAATAACTCCTAACACCACAATTAATAGCATTAGGAGTTATCCTTGTGGTTACATTTTTAACAAATCAATTTCTTACTTAATGAGTGCTAATACTCCTTCAAGTGCAATAATTGCAGAAGTTTTCGTATTGTCAATAGCAATAAATTGAGTAACCTGTAAACCCTCTGTATGTAAATTAAAGGGATGTGTGAAATCAGCACGAGAAGTAATTACATAAGTGTCATACATAACACCCTCGGTAGCTGTAAAAATATCACCATAAACACGGTCATATTCCTTGAAATTAGGATTATAACCTACACCGGCAACATCTACTTCTTTTTCAAGTTTAGCAACTTGGTCATAAGTACCAACCGGAGTTTGATTCTCAGTACCCTCTTCAAGCGTAGCACGAAGAATACCATCAAACGTCACATAATATTCAAAACCTGCGGCGCCAGTGAACGTAACACTTGCTTCGGTAAAATCATCAATCGCGATGCTATCAGCACCAAAGCGAGCATTAATCTTAGTCAAAGTCTTTTCAACTTCAACTTTCAGACGAGCAATAATATCTGCACTTGCTTCGTCAATTCCGTTGATAGTTACGCTAGCATTGTAAACTTCCAGAGGATAACCACCAAAAGAATTAATAGGCTTACACGAGATAATAACCTCAGCATCGAAACCTTGATAACCAATACCACGATTAGCTACGAGATTCGTAAACTTATACGTTTTACCAGCAGGAGCAAGATACTTTTCCTTATGTTGCTTCGACCACTTAGGATTAATCCAAACGCCGCGTTTAACCTTGCCATCACCAAGACCAAGAACAAACTGCAACATCTCATCATCCTTGACATCCGAAGCAGCTGCAACGACTTTACCAGCCGAATTAAGAAGAACAGCTTGTCCGCGAGTCAGCTTGCTAACATCATTATTAGCAAGTGTTGTCAGAAAATCATTTGCGACAATTACACTTTTCATTTTCTATTCTAAATTTGATTGTTGTTTAACAGCACTAAAACTGTCATCTTTAAGAACAAGAAGAATATCGCTAACTACACTATCTATGAAATCAGGTGTAACTTCCATATCTGACATTTGGTTAATATCAATATTAAAAAGACGTGGCTTCTTAATATATGAAATCTTAACCGCATCAACACAAAAATCATCACCGTAATAAACAAACAGCCTATCATCAACAAGCTCACTTATTGGATTAAGATGTCTGTTTTTATTACCATAGAAGTTATTTAGAGTAGCTCGAATATTTTCGGTAGCAATTAAATCATTTTCAGAAAACTTATTTCCTACATTTACAAACTCGTCATAAGTAGTATTATAAGTAATAACAGGGATGTCTGTATTATTAACTTTCAATGCAATTTCATCTTTTACATTAGAAGTAATAATAATACAATCTTTATAATAACGACCAATCAGATTCTCCCAATAAACATTATATTCATTAGAAAGAGCTTGACGTAATCTATCACAAGTCAAACCTGCGATTTCATACAAATCAATCTTATCTGAATCACTATCATAAAGAGAAAGAATATCTGAAATATCAATCTCATTCCCATTAACAATAATTTGTCCATTAAATTCATCACCAGTTAAAGCGATTTTAGACAAATCAATTAGATGATAATATAAATTCTTAACTTCATCATCAGGATAAACTTCATGTAAATTCTCAACAAGTCGAGCTTTGCCATAAGTTAATCGAGAAGTAGAAGAAATAAGTTTTAGATAATCACCTGGAAGAATAACGAAAGCTCTATTTGGATAATCCGCATCTTGCTTATCACGTTTAAGTTTAAGCCACGGTGTTTCACGTTTTAATGATTGAATATCATCTACACGTTTTTTACTATCTTCAAGACCTTCGCCTTTATAATTAGTTTTCCTATTTGATTTAGTTTGTATATATTTAACGGCAGCTCGATTCAGCATCATATCAATAAACTGAGGAGCAATACTCCGATGTCTATTAGATGTTATCTGCTGTATTCGTTGCTCTATTTCGATGTGTAACTCTTTTACCGTTTCATACATGACTAACCTTTCAAACTACGATACTTCGCGTTCCACTCGGCAACAATACCTTTGTTGTTATCATTCGAGAAATACGAGATAGCATCATTAATATTATTACCAATAACATTTTCCGGATTAGAAGCATCGACAATGATAGAACTATTTGGAAGTTGTCGAATAATATTCATCCAAAGATAAATAGTAATCTTAGCTTTCATCTCCAGATGTTTATCATCAACAATACTAATAAACTTCTGTGGGTCACTGTCAATAAGTTCAAGAAGAACAGATTGCTTATCATCGGCAGTCATTGCCATAAATTCCGAATAATCACCTACGCTACCTGTCGATACAACAACGTTGTCAATAAGTGCGCTATTCGGATTATTAATAAGTTCTGTATATTTCTTGAGAGCATCAGTGCGAAGTTTCGTCCGAGCAGCTTTGAGTGCTTTACGCTCACTATCCGAAGTAAGATAAAACTGAATATTGACGCTTTTATTAATGTCTTCAACTTTATTAGCAACTTTGCTACTTAAAAGGCAATATCTCCAACTAATATAATCGGGAATATTAACAAAAGTAACATACTTATAAAGTTCCGTTTCATCAAGTTCCTTAATCCGTTTCAGAACAATAGCTTCAAGTTCTGAACCAGTTTCATTCTTAATCTTATCAGCTTTTTTAAGTTTACCAATAAGTTCGTCGATATTACTTTTCAGAGCAGGATTACCTAAATCTAAAACGTAAGAAGTATCGAACTCTAAGCCATGAACAGGAATCTCAAGAAGAAAATCATTTAAGTATGTAGTGATTCGTTCTTGCCAAGAACTATCAATAGGAGATACACCAACAACAGTAGGAAGAAGAACTCGCATTTCCTCACTACGGCTCAGCAATTCATTAACAGGACGAATAGCAGAACCAAGACGAAGAAAGTCAGTTTTGAAAGCATCTTTATTCCGAAGTTCAAAAGAAGAAGGATTGTTCCTCCATTCAATACGAACTGAACGATTAACTTTAATCATATTTTTAACATTTTAAGTTATTCAATCTTTTATATGTTAATGAGTAGTAATAACCTTTCGATTATTACTACTCAAATTGGATGTTTAGTTCAGAGCTAAATCAAGCCAGAACGAAGTAGTAGGATTATCAATATTGATACCCTGCGAACCAAGAACTTCATAAGAAGCAATATCCTTCGTATCCGACAGTTGAGTACCACTTGCAAGTCCCCACGAAGCAGGCAGTTCAGCCATACCTTTATAGACACCTACTTTATACTCACGACCCTCTTCACAAACAAACTTAATATTACGCTCACCATTCGAACCCATAGTATGGTCAAGGAATACAGCACTATAAGAAGTAATAGGCAGACCTTGATACATATTACCGGCTTCACGGTCACGACGAGCACGAATACCGTGGTCAAACATATCAACAATCTTGACAGTAAGAATCTTACCATTAAACATCTTATAACGGTTAAAATACTTACCATAAGACATCATTTCACCATCGCTCTTAATCTCGTTATCACCAAGAGTTACAAAGTAATTCTTAAGACGAGCATCATAGTAAATAGCATCATTGAACATTCGTGCAAAACCTTTACCGCAATAAAGAACAAGTTCCTCAACGGTAGAGTCAATACGATTGTCAAAGATACGAGTGATGATACGGTCGAAACGATTAAGTGTCAGAACAGAATACGTTTCATAATTACCAACGGCTTTGAGAATATCAAGAACACCAGCACCACGAGGAATTGCCTCACCAGTCTTTTCATCCTTTAAGTGGATAATACCATTCGAATCGCGGTTGTATTCCGAGAACCATAAGTCCTCTTCGAGCATCTCGCGTCGCATGATTTCCCACATCTTCATCTCATAAGGCATCCAAAGACTACGCTCACCACCTGATGCAGTATCAAAGGCAATATTAACAACCTTATTACCCATGTTACCAGCAATCTCTTTCGAGAAACGGTAGTAACCATACTGGTTAGTTGCCTTGCTGAACGACTGGTTATTCGAGCGGTTTCCGTCAGACTTGCTACCCGGAATAGTCGAAGCACCTAATGCCCAAATAGCACCACTAATGAAGTCTTTTGCAACAGCATCAGCCGAGATAGGAGCACCCGACATATTGGTAAAACGATAAACATATCCACCAGTCGAAGTAGCAATACCCTCATTCTGAATACGCCATTGCATACCCGAAGGAGCAATAGCCGTGTGCTGATAAATAAACCAATTATCCTCCATTTCAACCTCAACAGTTCCGTAAGGCTGAATAGCAGTTTTATCAGATACCAGCTTTTTCAGACGAGAAGTAACACGCTGACGAGGAGCAATTTCCCAAGTATATTGAGTATCACCACCATTCAGCTTAACTTTTGTTGTAACAGCCCCTTGACCCTCAGTAAGAGTAAGAAGAGGATACTTGTCACTATCCTTACCCCAAAGATAAGTAAGATTACGATTAAGTTTAACAGGGTCAATCAAATCAAAATTCAGAAGCATATTAGCATCTGTATATTGATTCGAGTCAAATTTCACAGTTCCAATTTCACGCATTGTAAATTAGATTTTTGGTTAAGTTATTATTATAAGGCAAGAACATTTGCTTTATTTAATAGGTAAAACAATTTTATCATCCTTTGCAGTCTTTTGAACTCTGGGATTACCATTGTTTTTACCAGTCTTACTTGCTAATGAACGAAGACGTTTAACTTCTTTTTTAGCAAGTTCAGCTTTAATCAGTTGGTCAACTCCACCATCAAGATTCATAATAAATCGCATAGCCAATTCAGCAGGATTAGAAAGACGATTAATCTCATCAATCTGTGCTTGACTATAAACCATTCCATTAATCTCTTGAACAGGACGAGAGAAATAATCAAATAACTCTTGACGAGAAACAAGTTTCTCACCATCAGTTGTCTTAATTCTCAAACCTTCTTTCGGAAGGGCGTATTCTCCAATCTGACCTTTAACAACAATTAAATCATAAAGACTACCCGGTGCATTATGAACTTTGACAGTACCGTCATCTTCATATGAAACACCAAAGTATTTAATTTCCTTTTCAAGTTCAGCCTGCATTTCTTTGGCCTCACGTTCACGAATTGCTTCAATCTCACTCTCTTGAGTTTTACGCAACCAATTAAGACTTTCAGTTGCATCATCTTTAAGAGTGTTATTTGCTTTTGCAAACTCGACAATTCGTTTGGCACGTTCCGGAGAAGTACCTTTTTGAATTTCAGCTTTATAGATTAAATCAGCAAGTAAGTTATCATCATCTTTGATTTCAACTTTGCTATAATCTACATTTGCCGAATAACCTTCGATTGTACCGAACTTACTCTTATATTCAACAAGAGCTGCAATATCAGGATTGTTAGCTAAAAACTCATTAAAACCTTTTGCAAAACCCTCCCGTTCACCAAGAGCTTTTACAGCAGCTTCACGTTTAGCAAAACCTTCAATCGTAGGTTCAAACTTAACAGGTTCACCTTTCTCATCTTTAATAACAATGCCACTGGCTTTTGAAATAGCTTCGATATAATCACCGTCTAATTCATTAGCACCTTCATCAGACATTGCATCAATCTGTTCTTTTGTGAACTTAATTTCACCGTTATCATCTACGGCGTTTCCGTTATCATCAAGTGTGTAAAGAGTACCATCAATTTCTACTTGTTCCGGTTCAGTTTCTTGTTCACCATCACCAGTAGAACCACCCTTTGCAGCTTCTTCCTCAGCTTTCTTACGAGCAGCTTCCTCTTCAGCTTTAAGTCGTTCTTCAGCTTCTTGAGCTTCTTTAGCTTCTTTAGCTTTACGTTCTTCTAATTCTTTACGAAGACGTTCTTGTTTTTGCTCCTGAGTTTCATCATCAGGTATAACAACTTTTTCAACAGCCATATTAGTATTTATTTATAGTTGAATATTATTACATGAACAAAGATATACCATATATAATATATTATCAATAATTATAGTAGCATTATCTTGCAGGTTCTCTTGCTCTCCGTCGATAATTCTCGGTCATCATTGCTTTAACTCTTTTTGTAACTTTATTCTATTAACATCAGAAGCAGTGTAACCAGATTGAGCAGCCATAGCTTCATCTTTATCTATATTACCATTTCCATTGGTATCGACTTTAAGTCGCATATTCCAAATCTCTTTTTCACCTTCTTGTTTAAGAATCTCAAGATTAACATCATGTTCTCTATCAAGAGCATTTTGTTGAGCTTCAAATTCTTGTTTAGCTGCTTCACGCTGACTAACAATTTGTTCAACTTCTGCTTGAGCTTGTTGTTGAACTTGTTGCATTTGAAGTTCATAATCTCGACGAGCTTGAATAGCTTTCTTAATATTCTTAGCAATAGAAGTAATATTATTATTTTCAATAGCTTCAATAGCAACTTCCAGTTGGTCATTCTGACCTGCGCTAAAAGCAAGTTCTTTCATCATATTCAGCTTATTCTGAACATCGGCATTATTACGAATATAAATTCCAATATTACCAGAGAAATCAGAAGAACCATCAATATCAACTACAACAACTTTATTAGTTGTCGGGTCTACATAAGAACCTCGTTTACCGTCAATCCAAGCAAACTTACTGTAATCAATATTTGCAACATAATCACGTTCACGGAAGAGATTAAAACATTCAAGACTCCAAACACTTCCGGTCATTGCTTGAGAATAATTCGATTCATTAACAGCCTTACCTGCATAATCTTTAGCATCACCAAAGCGAGCATTATTCATATTAGCTGCTTCCCAAGCTTCTGCTTTCAAACCTTGCTTAAGATTATCAAGCATTTGAATATAATTCGTAATAGCACTTGTAGCTACTTCTCGAATAGATTGTAAAGCATTAGGTTGTGCATCAGAATCATCAAACGGTAAGAAACTATCTTTATTCGCAACAGCAAGACGTTCCTCGGTAGTCATGTCACTACTATCAGCGAGAATACTTTCAGGGAATAATAGCCAAGACTTAAACTTAGCTACTGCACGTTCTTGTTGTAAAGTATAAATACGATAAAGAGCAAGATAAGGTAAAACACGGAAAGGAATAGGATTACGAAGATTATCTTTATGTAAACCTACAATACCATTATAAGGTAATTTACAATCACTATAATTGTTAAATCTTTCACGTTGAACTTCGATAGGTCGCGGCTTAATATAAATACCACTATGACAACCACCTATACGCCAACCTTCCCAAACTTGATTTATCCATTCCCATTCAATTTCAATATCACCAGCGGAAGTATCAAATTCATAATTTTCGTCTACAACACTTTCAACGATATTTCCTAATAAATCTCGATGTTTAAGAATACCTTGTTTAATTTCAGTTTTCCAAACATAATGATAAATATCAATTTCTTTACCATATAATCGAGCTTCACTACGAAGTGCTTCTGCGTTAGTATGTAATATAGCTTTACGTTCAGCAAAATCTGTTTTATTGAAGATTTGAACTATGCCATCAGGAGCATCATATTTAGGAGATACAGTATAAATATCTTTAAGATAATTCATTTCTGCATCTGTAAGTTCATCACGAAATCTATCAATGATTTGAGGAATAGTCATTCGATAGACACGAAGTCCTGCGTCATCATCTTCAATATATCGTTGACCACTTTCAATACGATAATATTCGAGAGGAGATATTACTTGAAGATAAACATCACCTTTATAAACTTCTCGATAAGTATAAACCTCTTCACAAGCCCACCAATAGAAATAACATTGTTGATACTTGTCTTTCGCTTCAACGATAGTATTAATAAGTTCAAGACGTTTTTGAGTTGTAATAGTTACATCATCAATCCAATCGTTAAGAACTTCCTCAATAATATCATTAAGTTCGCCTTGTTTAATTGTCTTTTGACCAGTATTAAATCCTGCTTCATTAAGACGATTAATAATTTCTTGATTACAATAAGCCATTACTTTATCAGCAAGAACTTTATTGCGAGCAAGAGTTACAGAAGGGTCATTATTAAATACTTGATAATTAGAGAACATATTAATAAATTCTCCCATATATCGTTCTTTAATAGGAGTGAGAAAATCTACATCACGTATCTCACCATACATTACAGCTTTCTCACCAACCTTATCAATATAATTCCGAAGAACATATTCATAAGTCTTAGGGTCTACTAAACCATTAGCAGCATCAAGAAATTTCTGCGTAACAGTTTTATCATTCTGACCAATAGCAAGATTAATCCAATAATTACAATTAGGAATGTACCAAGCTTTCGTTTGTTTTGTAGCAGTACTTGCACGCTGGTCAGGCATAACAAGTGGAGTTGCTCTTAAATCACGTTCACTCATTTTAGGAATCTATTAACTTTACGACCAGTGTTATTAGTTTTACTTTTCGAGTTAGCTTCTCGTTCAAGTAAAAGGGAATCTTTACGAAATTCAAACATTGCAACGATAGCCGAACTTAATCGGTCTGCATTACGCCCAAATATAAATCTATCTAACTCTAATAAGAAACTTATATCATAAATTTGATTAAATCTATACATTGGTGTATCGTCGGACGTTTTTCCGACAATTTCGTATAAGAAATCCCGCACCATACGCATACCTTCCAACTTAATATCGCCATCACCAATGACAATACCATAACCTGTAATACGAGGGCCATCAACACTACGATTAATATAACTACTTGGGTCTTTTAATAACTTATCTCTATAACCCCATTTCTTGAAATTAGTAACAAGTTCACCAGTACCAGCCTCATAAAGAACTTTACAATTCCAACGTAAACAAGCATAAAGAACAAGTTTATCGACAGCTTCCATAGTATCAAGACGACCACAATAAGAAGCAACAAGTCGTTTACCCATGTAAGGAGTTTTGCTGTTAGTACGCATCCACACTTGAAAACTTGCAAGTGAATTTTTTGTACTAACTTCTTCTTTATTTTTATCTACACGATATGGGTCATAAGAAATAAAATAAAGACTACCATCATTTGGAATAGGAGAATAAAATTCTCTTATACAACCATGAACATCAGTCTTTGAATTATGAGGTACATCAGTTATATATTCATGGAATCTATCGGAACCAAATATAGTTCGTTCAATACATTCCTGTTTAGTAATAAATCTAACACGTCCATCATCAAGTATATACCAACCATCTTCATAAAAATGATTAGACTTATCATATTTAATAGCGTTAATATGATTAGTAAGTTCCGGACTGTGAAAAATGTTCTCTTGTGTGTTCGTAAATGCCTCATTAGGACTGTTAGCACGTTGACCTACATAAATATTATATTCACCAGCATCTTTCTCTTTTTCTGCACCACGTTTCTTATCATAATCATCCTTCCAAGAAGCAAACAGTAAAGAATTACCATCTTCTATAAAAGGTTCATAATCCCATATCTGCGGAAAAAAGAAACCACAAACAGCATGTCTACTATTAGCATCCCAGATATTTTCCATAGGAAGCATATCATTCTTTCCGGGATTATAAAAACAATTACTGAAAGCTTCCCAGTTAGCACCTTTTGTACCACCCGTACCATATACACGAATAGTACCAATTCGCATTGCACCTGATTCACTATTAGACATCATAACGTCTAATGCCTTTTGAAGATTAGGGCAGTTATGAGTAATAGTAAAATCTTCTAATAATACAAGATTATCACCATCTACTTCAAATCCATAATATCTACCTCGACCAATAGGTTTAATATCAAATCGAGTTTCCAATACATTCTTTTGTAATGAAATATAATTTTCTGCTTTTTTACGATTTATTTTAGTAGGAATTAAATGACAACCAGATAAAATAAAAATTCTATAATAAGTAACACCTCTTATAATCTTTTCTGAAACAGTGGTTTTCAATCCAAGACTTCTACAAATATAAACAATATCATAAACAATTGCAGGGTCTTTTTGAGCTATTTCAAAATTATGTTTTTTAGAATCATAAGAACCATCAGTGTCAATAATACCAGCTAAAAATTCTAATCTACTTTGTTTATCAGTATAAATGTACTCTTTTGGAATATATTTATTATGAAGAACTCCCATATTAAAAAGTTCTTGTCTAAACCAATTATCCGAAGCATCTTCACATTTTACTAATGTAATTCTTTTAGCATTAGAATTAGTATCTGCAATCGAATAATCAAGATTATTATTTTTTGAATATTCTTTTAAATAATCAATTACTTCACTATCTTCATTGGTAAATCTACATGTATCTTTATCTCCATCACCAATCCATAATCCAAAAACATAAGGTTCAATTTTAACATTCTTTTTATCAAAATCAATACATGTTTTTATAAGAGCATGATTATCTTTCCAGCGAGGATGTTCTTTAATCATATTTATATAATCTGGAGCAGTCATAGTAATCGGTTTACATATATTACCATAACTTTTCCTATAAATCATATAAATGTCATGCTTACTATTTACAACATGAGATTCACCATTTAAAGGAGTAACTTCGTATAAATCATCTTCACCATTTATAGTAGCTAATACTGTACGAGGATTTCCGTCAGGTCCCATAAGTTTATCACCTACTTTAATATCTTGAACAAATTTAATTTGTCCATCAGACATTATAAAACCAGTATTTTCCCCAAAACATTTACCTGCTTCCTCAAAATCAGTTTCAATAGCTTTCTTACCTACTGCGGCACTTTCATTTTTACCAATAGCAACACTTAAAAGTTTACTACGAAATCCGAAAGCCTTTTGACCTTCTTTTGATTTCTTATATCCAAGTTCAATACCTTTATCAAAGTTCTCACTTAAATAACCTCTTCGCCAATAAGTTTTATCTTCATACCAATCAAGATTAACTTTAACCATATAAGATGTAGCACCTTTCTCAGTTAAATAATCCATTTGGTCGGCAGCAAGTGTAACAGTTACATTCTTATTTGCGTTAATAGTATTAGCTGCTTGACTACCACGTTTATATGAAAAACCTTTACGACGAGCTTTTGCCTTACATAAGTTACAACTATTATTAGCAATCAGCTCATCAATCTTAAAGTTCCAATAATCTCCATCCCAAAATCGAGGAAAGCCTTCAACAGTATTAACCTTAAATCTTCCCTCTTTATCTAACTGTTTACGTTCTTTTTCATTAGGAGCACGTTCGATACGACCATAATTAAGATAATTATAATGGTCGCCAGTTATACGAACTTTATGAAGTAAAGCCTTACGTTCAGCATCAGATTTAGCTGCTAAATAAGCAGGAATATCTTTAATGTATAATTTACAATATGCTTGAACACCTTTAACTCGTCTATCCATTTCACGTTGCCAAAACTTTACGGCATTAGGACTATCATCAGGTTCAAGACAATAACATCCATGTTTTTCATAAAAGTCTGCAACACGACTAAATATTTCAGTACCTACGAAAACAAAGTCTATTTTCATAAGTACACCACCACTTTCACCTATAAGAAAATCGTTATCTCTGTCAATCCAAGGTTTACCAGTAAAACGACAAATACTTGAAGATAAAGGTTTATAACTTTCTTTATCTTCAAGTATGTAATCTATAAACGGACTTCGACCAGTTTCATAACCATAACGATTATCTTTACGATAATGTTTCTGTTTCGTTAGGAGCGTTAGATGCTCTATCATTTGTTCCGTCATAGCTATCTCTATATTCAGCTCCACCACGAATTGACGTTACACCTTTTTCAATCTTATCCCACTTATCATTAAGCTCAGTAAGACTTTCAACTCGTGCAGGAATTTCATTAGCAATTTTAATAATCTGTTTGAGAGTATCTTCACAAAAAGCTAAATCTTTCATTTCAAGTTCTTTCGACATTAAATCTTCTATACCATCAGTTAATGTACGAACTAACTTACTTGAAAGATTCAAAGATTTAATAGTAGAATTAATTAAATCTTCAACAGCTGTAATATTAAGATTTGATTTTACAAATTCAATAGCAGATAAAACAACTTTATCCGGTAGATAAGATTCATCTAAACCAGCATTAGACTTAGCATAAGCATAAGCTTCTTTTTTAGTAAGTCCTGCTTTAGTTACATAACCTTTTCTATCGGATAAATATAATATAAATCTAAATTCTTTTTCTGCAAAAGATTTATCTTTACTATCATCACGAGCATATATCTGTTGAAGTAAAGGATATTGAAGTATCTCTTCTACATCAAGAATTAGTTTATCATTTTCTATCTTAAATCCATGTACCATATATCATCGACTTGATATAAATATTAATACAGCGTTCAAAGCAATAGAACCAGCTGCAATCCAACCATTTCTACGTTTCTTTTTTCGTTCAGCTAAATATCTTTCTTGATAATCAATTAACTTATTATTGAGTGAATCAAGGCCACTAAAAGAAACAACCAAAAGACTATCACGAATAGCAATATGATAAGACTGGAAGGATATAACGCTATCTTGTACCCTTTGAATTTCACTGGCAGTAAGATAAAGTTTTTCATACTTTTCACCTTCAAGAAGTTTTATAGCTAACTTACGAGTTTCTTTCGGAGTAAAAACAATAACTGTATCGCCATCAATCTTGTATCTTTTTTGCGATATAGCGGAGAACGGAATCATCACTAATGATATTACTATCATTAAAATCACTTTCAACTTTCTCATAAATAGTAATAGTTTTTTGTTCAATTCCTCTAAGACTATCAATAACAAATTGTTGTTCATTAATAATCGTATCATATTTCTTAATGAAACTATTAAGACTATCCCTTAAAGATTTAATAGTTTCATCATGTCTTTCAATACCTAAAAACTTACGATTAATATATCTACTAAAATAAGTAGCTCCAATACCAATCGCAAGAATCAAAACAATATAAAATATATATCGAACAGTATTTTTCATAACTTACAAATCTAAATCCATTTCATTAATAAGAACATAAGATTGAGTTCCTTTACCAATCGCCTTATCAAATAAAGGAATAATAATATCATTCCATTGATTCACATCTTTGATAACTTGACAACCAGCAGAATAAAGACCAATCTCATCACTTACTTTCCAGCTTGACGCCCTATGTAAATTAATACCAAACATACCAAAGTCAGTATTATCGGTAATATCAATTTTGTCATCTCGATTATTGTCACGAATTACTTGACAAGGATTAGCTTGAACAAGCGCTTTATATTGTCCTTTATGTTTACCTATTTTCCAAAGAGCTTTGTGTACACCTTCTCGAAGAACTGCACAGCCTTTATTATTAACAGGAGTTTCAAGATTTAGATTACTTGGGTCAGTAGTAGCTTCAAAAACCATACATTCCCATATATTAAAATCTCGTTCGTAAAACATTACAATAACATCATTATAATGTTTAGTACAAGTACTTTTAGAACGAATACCCCAGATATTAAGATTAATAGGATATTTATCATTTTTCCTAAATATAGGATATTCTAAATCTTTAGCAATTTCAATAAGTCTATTTGGTAAATCATTTACATCAATAAGTTTATTAAATAATGCGTTATATTTTGATTCCTTAGTTGCTTTCATATTTGTAATACTTTTTGTAACTTGTGTGGGCCTCGCTCCGCTCGGCCTTTCGGGTGCTCCGCACCCTCACCCGGTGGGGGAGTGGGTTGGACGCCCACTGGCGACACCATTTGTATCATCACTTATAACACTTCTATCGTCCAAACTAAATTTTATAGTTGCCCACGATAATTACTATTAAAAATCCTAATAAGATTTACTGCAAGTTTACCACGAGTATCTATATAATAAATCTTAATAGTTTTCATAGCTTAAAAAAGTGTTTTAGCAGTTTTATAAATATGTTTACTTGAATAATCAGCAATCATCATTCCGACTTCATTTTTAAGATAAGGAATATCATACATTTCTACGACTTCCTCATCTTCTTCATTTTCGTCTTGAAATTGATTCTGAATAGTTCTAATATGACAGAGAATAATTCCTACATTTTTATAACCCCAACTCTCAACAAGATTAGCATAAGTAGAAAGTTGCATTGCATAGTGATTACCTATACTATCTGCGAGGTGGTCAAGTGGTGCACCGAAATATTCCTCTTTATAAATAAAATTATTGAGGTCAAGTGTACCATCAAGTTTCTTATCATAATAACCACTTTCAAATCTAATTGGAGCTTTATTAGTTTTCCAGTCTAAAATAATAAATTCATTACCACGAATTAAAAGAATATCAATAAGACCGGAAACAAGATTTTGACTATCATAAACACCAATCTCAGCGTAAATATGATAACCTTTCGTAACAAGAGCAGCAATCAGACTAAATATATCAGGATACTTTTCTCGAATACCAGTCTTAACAAAATATTCAAGATTTAGCTTACCGTATTTATGACTACCAACAATATCATCTATCGTGTAAATTCTATCATTGATAAAACCATTAGCGTTCAGCTTATATCCGTTACAAGTCTTAATAGCAGTTTCAAGGTAATTATGTTTCTTTGTTCCTTTGTCACAAGCCTTAATAGTTTCTTGTTCCCATTCCCAAAGAATTTGTTTCTTAGTTTTACCTTTATATTTTTGATATTTTGGATGTCGAGGATTCTTACCTATACGTTCACACGCTGCGGCAATTTCTTCTTTCTTAAATTCTTGTGTATATTTACCAATAAGAGTAGTAACAGATATGTAACCATTACCTAAATCATCTGTGTACTTATGTTCCTCTTCATTAAAGTACAGTATTCTACCCTTTGGCAAAATCTTTTCTGAAACGCATTTTCTTCCCATCTTCTTCAGCAGTTCTACGTCTACGACGATTAGCAATATGATAAGCAATAATCTTTGCTTTACGTTCCTCTCGACTTAAACCTTCAAGTTCCTCAGCATGAGTTTTCTTAAAGAACTTAGCTGGACTGTATTCAAATCTACCAACACGAGGAACACTAACAACTTCATCTCCTCGCATCATAGCTTTGGCAACACTATCCTTTTGTGTTCTTTCCAGTAACTCTAATACTTTCGCCTTTTGGTCAGGTCTTAACTTTTCCCAAGCTGCAACACTTCGTTTATAAGAAGCAGGTCGTCGAAGAACATAAGGTTTAAGATGTTTTTCAATACGTTCATCTACGAAAGGAACTAACTTATCATAAACAAAAGGATTAAGCATAGTTTAATTATTAACGGCAGGGGATTCAATCCAAACACCTACGATAGAATATTCATCTACAAGAACAAACTCACTAAACTTAACAGTTCCAACACCAATAATAGATTTACCTTCACGGTGAATTTTCTGTTTAGCAGCAAGTGTTTGAGTATCACCCGGA
>ULUD01001000.1_pt1 | contig 22498 bp, 18 predicted proteins | sample 1958191 | NCBI WGS metagenome assembly ULUD01 (sample SAMEA4835751, study PRJEB28245) | human gut metagenome | biome: gut microbiome; material: fecal sample | place: Denmark | collected 2008 | reverse complement strand
AAAGCGGAGATTGAAACTCAAAAGGCAATGTTCTATCTTCAGCAGCAGGACAATGAGGAAAAGAAAAACGAATAGAACGAGCAAATATAATTCTCTAAACTACTTATTCGACCTTCAGCATACGATAACCTACTCCTATATGCGTCTGGATATACTGCGGTGACTCTGGACCTGTTTCTATCTTCTTTCTGAGTGTTGACATAAACACTCTTAAGGATGCCACATCATCATCCCAGCTCCTGCCCCAGATTTTTTGTGTAATAAAGGTATGTGTCAGAACTTTTCCTACATTTTGTGATAACAGGCATAACAATTTATACTCAATGGGTGTCAGATGCAGTTCTTCCTCGTCCATATATGCACTTCCTGCTGCATAATCTACTCTTAATTTACCATTCCTAAATACGGATTCATTCGCATTATTTGCCTGCATCATGGCAAGTCTTCTGGCTGTTACACGAAGTCTTGCAAGAAGCTCCTCCACAGAAAAAGGCTTTGTCAGATAATCATCTGCTCCATTGTCAAGTGCTTCTATCTTGTCTGCATCTTCACTTCTTGCACTTATGACGATTATCGGCATATTAGACCATGTCCTGATTTTCTTAATCACCTCAATCCCATCCATATCCGGAAGTCCCAAATCAAGCAATGCAATGTCCGGATTATAAGTGGATGCCTGAAGAATGGCTTCTTCTCCGTTTTTCGCCACTATATATTTATAATCATGTGCCTTTAAAGTGGTAGACATTAAATTTCTGACGGATTTATCATCTTCTACCACTAATATTTGAAGTTTATTCATCAATTCTCACCTCTTCCAATGGTAACATAAATGTAAAATTACAGCCCTGCGGCTGATTGTCTGTCAATGTTATCTCTCCGCCGTGCGCATTGATTATGGACTTGCAAAGGGCAAGACCAAGACCAAGACTTCGGCGGCTGTCTGCGACATTGTTCTCTCCTGTATAAAACATATCAAAAACACGGGGCTTTATTTCCTTTGGAATCCCCGGACCATTATCAATCACACTGACTGCTACAGCCTTTGATTCCTTTTTTGCCACTATGCGGATGGAGGTACCATAAGGTGTATATTTTATTGCATTATCTACCAGATTGATTATTACCTGCACAATCAGTTTAGCATCCATCTTCGCAAGCAGTAATTCATCCTCACAATAAACCTTAATATCATGCCTGTTACGTTTCTGTCTGATATGTGCCAGTGCCTCACTGATAACCTCATCCATAAGCTGTATGGACATATTAAAATTCATTCTTCCTTCTTCTATTCTTGTAACGGAAAGAAGATTTTCCACAATACCAATGAGCCACTGGGAATCATCAAAAATTTCCTTAAATATCTGCTCTCTCATGTCAGCATCCAGTGTTTCATAGTTTGTAAGTACATTCTCCGCATTCCCGCAAATTGCCGTAAGCGGTGTACGCAGGTCATGGGAAATGGCACGTAGCAGATTCGCCCGCAGCTGTTCGTTCTTGGCAAGCACAGCTGCCATTTCCTTCTCCTTCGCATTGCGGTTATTGTCCATTGCCAGAGCACACTCCCCTATGATAGATAACAGCATACCGTTTTCAAAGGAATCCAGTTTCTTTTCAACGTGAATACCTATCACACCATAGACCTTATCATAAATGAGTATGGCAAGATATAAGCACTTCGCATTCGTATACGCATCCGTTGTAGCTCCGCCTCTGTGCCGGTTTTGATAAACCCAATGTGCCGCATTATACTCTAAATCAGAAAACAGTTCTCCACTATTTGCCTCTGGTTTCACCGGAAACAGAAGCCCTTTAGACAGTTTTTCTTCTTTGACGGTATATACCACAACCGAGCGGTTTAATAATTTCATCAACTGTGTTGCCGTAATGTTAATAATATCTTCATCGCTTTTTGCCTTTTGTAAAAGCTGATTCGTATCAAGCAGCACCTTTGTCCGAAATGCGTTCTGGGCTGACATCTTTGCATGGAGCTTTACCTTTGATGCTAATGTTCCTGTCATAATGGAAACTGCCATCATGATCCCAAATGTCACGATATATCTTGAATCATAAGCATGTAGTGTCAGACGCGGCTCTGTAAAAAAGAAATTAAACAGTGTAACACTCATTAAGGAACCGACAATGCCACAGGCATATCCTCTGGTAAATAAAGAAATCAGCAATACCCCCCAAATATAAATGGCGATAATAGTAGCCTCCGTAAAACCAAAATGATAGAATACCTGCCCTAACAAAGTGACACCTGTAAGAAGAAGCAGCATTGTGAAAATATCCTTTGGATGGGATATTGCCAATCTGTACAATACAGAATCTTCTCTATTTTTATAGGTTGTTCCTAAGCTTCCATCCGGTATAATGTGTATATCTAAGTTAGGTGCAATTTCCGTCAGCTTCTCTGTCAGGGTGGGTTTGCTCCAAAAATGGTGACGCTTGATATTGCTTCGCCCGATAATAATCTGTGTCACACCCGATATTCTGGCATATTCTGCTATCAGGAAAGACACATCCTCTCCATGTGTGATTGCAATTTCAGCTCCCAGCTGTTCTGCCAGCTGAATATTACTCTGTAAACGTTTTTTATCAAACTCATTCATCTTGTCTGTATTTGCAGACTTTACATAAAGCGCAGTAAAACTGCCGCCAAAGGCAGATGCCATTTTAGCCGCAGTCTTAATTATTTTCACATTAGATGGTGATGCAGATAAACAGACCATGATATGTTCTGCACCATTTATATCGCTATGTATTTGTCCCTTTTTCATCTGAATCATCACCTTCTTTCTTGATGGAGTAAATTATACCACCTTGATGGAGTAAATTATACCACATTTCAGATTGTTTTCTATCACTTTTGTAAAGTCCGGTATGTCATACTGTTCATTAATTCCGTGTGGGGACTGTCATATAGCAACACATTTATGTCTTCATGATGTTTGCGAAACCTACGAATTTCTTCCAAAATCTCCTCATCTGTCAGTGAGTTGGCAAGCATAACACAGGATGGCTCACAGCTTTCATTTTCTTTCTCGATTGCCTTTCGGTTCACATCTAAAAATTTATCCAGCTTTGTCATCAGATGGAATCCAAATACACCTGACATTGCCAGAATTAATATAATACTGCTCCATACACCCATTATGTTCACCGCCTTTCTTTTTCATTAGATATGGAAACATTTCTGCAATGCCTTATCCTCGCCAAGAACCAGCATTGTCTTGTCAGCAGTCAGAAGGGTATCCGGCGTTACGGATAAATTTGTCTTCCCGTTATCCTTTACTGCTATGATATTGATGTTATATTTTTTACGAATATCAATTTGTCCAATGCTCATACCTAACCATTCCTTTGGAATCGTAACCTCAAATATGGAATGGGCCTCATCCAGCTCAATGTAATCCAGAATGTGATTTGATGTATAACGGATGGCAGCCCATTTTGCAATCTGCTTTTCCGGATATACTACCTCGTCTGCACCATTTCGGAGCAGGAATTTTGCCTGTCCGTCCCGCTCTGCCCGAGAAACAACAAATTTGGCTCCCAGTTCTTTTAACGAACAGGTGGTTTCCAGAGAAGACTGAAAATCACTTCCGATGGTTACGATGCATACATCGTAGTTGTCTACTCCAAGTGAACGTAAAAATTCTTCATTGGTACTGTCCCCAATCTGTGCATTGGTCATAATGTCTATGGTATCATTTATTCTGTCCTCATTATGATCCACTCCCATAACCTGATGTCCTAATTGATGCAGTTGTAATGCAATGTGTTTTCCGAACTTTCCAAGTCCAACAAGTAATATTGATTTCATTTTTTCTTCCTCCTATCCTACCGTCATTTTTTCCTGCGGTAGTTTTGATATTTTTTTACCGCTGCCTGAAAGAGCAGCATAAATAAGTGTTAAACCTCCCACTCGTCCAAGAAACATCAATATCATAAGTATTGTCTGTGAAATAACCCCCAGTTCCGGTGTAATTCCTAATGTTAATCCGACTGTTCCTATCGCTGAAGCTGTTTCAAATAAACAGGTGGAAAATGACAGATCTTCCACAGTACTAATCACTATCGCACCTCCAAAGAAAAGGACAATGTACATCATAAAAATAGTGGCTGCATTTTTTATTGTACTGGTTTCTATTCTCCTTCCAAACATCTGTGCATCTTCTTTTCGTCTGAAACATGCCAATGTATTTGCAATAAGTACCGCCAGAGTTGTTGTTTTCATACCACCAGCCGTAGAACCCGGTGAACCTCCCACCAGCATCAAGACAATTACAATTCCCAGTCCGTCTTTTGTCATCATGGTAAGGTCAGCAGTATTGAAACCTGCAGTTCTCGGAGTCACTGCCTGAAACAGCGAACTAAATATTCTTTCCTGCATTGGCATATCTGCAAAGTCCCGGAAGAAAAAGAAGAATGCCGGAAACAGAATTAAAAGAAAGGAAGTAGTAAGTATTACTTTGGTCTGCATACGGTAACTTTTTATCCGGTACTTGTTTTTTAGAATATCTTCCCATGTAAGAAATCCGATGCCGCCAATTATAATGAGCAGCATAATTGTAATATTTATCAATGGATGTGAAATATAAGAGGTGAGGGACGCATACTTTGCATTCTCTGTTCCCATCAAATCAAAGCCTGCATTACAAAAGGCTGAAATCGAATGAAAAATTGCCATCCATATACCTTTTACCCCAAAATCTTTTACAAAAACCGGCATCATTATGATTGATGCTGTAAACTCCACCAAGAATGTACCCTTTAATACAAATCCCGTTAATCTGACAATTCCTCCAACCTTCGGTGCGGAGATTGCTTCCTGCATAACACTCCGTTGCATTAAGGATATTTTCCTTCCAGACAAAAGTGCAAATGATACCGCAATCGTAATAACACCAAGTCCTCCTATCTGAATGAGGACCAGTATAATTCCCTGCCCAAACCACGACCAATAAGTTGCCGTATCCTGCACCACAAGTCCTGTTACACATACAGCCGAAGTGGAGGTAAACAATGCCTCGTTAAACGGAGTTATTATCCCTGCTTTTGACGATACCGGTAGCATTAAAAGCAACGCTCCTATCAAGATTACTGCTATAAATCCCCCAATTATAATCTGAAATGAAGTAAATCTGTTCTTTTTATGTATAAAATCTGCCATAGAGCTTATCCTCATATCCTTTTTTTAGATTCATTATGCTATTTCAGAACAAAAGATGGTGTTAGAACATTCGTATGGATATAAAGATTGTATTAAGAAAAGCATTTGCCATTTTCAATAGATGCTTATAAGAAGTAAATAATAATTTTCAATTTACAGTTGACACACGCACTCTCTTTTTGATACTATTTATCAAGTAATTTAATATTCCATGAGGGAGTAATTAGCGCGAAAGTGTGATTTGTCAACATCCTGATTATAATAAAAGAGTATAATCTGGCAAATCTTAAATAATGAGACTCATGTATGTTGATTAGCCATCGGTGTGATAAGATAGACTGGAGGATAGTTGATGTACAGGGGTCTTTTTTTATCGTCTGGGCATACGGATGACAGCGGATAGTTTGGCAGAGGACACTACAGTGGAGAAGGTTGCATCAAATCAGATAAGAGAGGTATCAGGCAGATGTTTTTGTTTTTAAAAGTGTTTTTTTCAGAATTTATAGCTGAGATGGGGGATAAAACCCAGCTTATGCTGATCGCTCTTACTTCCAAGTACAAGTTAAGAGATATCATATTGGGGACGGCGGCAGCCATTCTTGTATTAAATGGTCTTGCGGTCCTTGCAGGGGGACTTGTCAGTGAATTCATCCCTGAATGGCTCATTAAAATTATTGCAGCACTGGCGTTTCTTTATTTTGCAGCATCTACCATTGCCAGTGATGATGAAGAAGAGGAAGACGGTGGAAAATCAAAGATCAAGTTTGCACCACTGGCTGTTTTTTGTACCTTTTTCATAGCAGAGTTAGGGGATAAGACACAGCTTACAGCTATCACATTTGGTGCAAATGAAGGTATGAGTTCCGCCGTGATCGTATGGATTGGCTGCTCGCTGGGACTTTTTGCTGCAGATATCCTGGGGATGCTGGTTGGTTATCTGTTGAAGAGCAAGACGCCGGATGGCCTGCTCAATACAGTCGCCGTGGCAATCTTTTCCATATTTGGTGTATTCACATTGTATCAGGGACTGAAGCTTATACATGTAAGCGTCTATCCGATTCCAATCCTGCCTCTGCTGATTGCAGTCACAGTTGTTTTCGCAGGTTTGTGTGTCTGGCTTTTTACAAATAGAGTAAAAAAGAGTAACCAAAGAAGAAAATAAAGTATAAATGGAAAAAACACATTGATTCATACAAAAAAATGTATTACAATACATTAAAACACACCAAAAATTAAAGAAAGGAGAATGTATACACATGAAACGTAAAATAACGTCAAAGTTATATGAGTGGAAAAATAAGTTAAATGGTAGAATGCCCTTGCTGATTTACGGGGCACGTCAGGTCGGAAAAACATTTGAGATGCGTGAGTTTGGAGCATTGTATTACAAAAATACTATCTACGTAAACTTTGAAACAGATGAAAGAATTGGGAAATATTTTGAAACAGATATTCATGCAGATCATGTGATATCAGTTTTAGAAAAATACTATCAGGCGAAGATTGTGCCTGAAAATACACTTATTATTTTTGATGAAATTCAAATGTGTGAAAGAGCATTAACTTCGTTAAAATATTTTTCGGAAGAGGCTCCGGAATATCATGTGATGGCTGCGGGAAGCCTGTTGGGTGTAGCGGTGAACCGGGAAAAATATTCGTTTCCAGTAGGCAAAGTGCAGATGCTGACCATGTACCCAATGGATCTGGAAGAGGTGTTGTGGGCAAAAGAAAAACAGATGCTCGCAGATACGATCCGGGAACATTATGAAAACAATCAGCCGTTGGATGAAATACTCCATGAGGAGGCCATGCAGGAATTTTATCATTATTGCATTGTGGGTGGAATGCCGGCAGCGGTGAAGGCCGATCTTGCAAAAGACAGTCCTATAGAGCAGGTAGAAATCCGGCAGATGTTATTAAATTCTTATATTGCGGATATGACCAAATATGCGAATCAGTCAGATACGGTACGTATTTTTGAAGCATATGATTCCCTTCCGGCACAGTTAGCAAGGGATGCCAAAAAATTTCAGTATAAGTTGATAAAATCGGGCGCACGGGCATCTCAATATGGAGATGCAATAGACTGGCTGATTCGGGCCGGAATTGTGAATAAGTGTATGAAATGTAGTCAGGGATTTTATCCGGTTGCGGCATATCAGGATGTGAGTGCATTCAAACTGTACTATAGCGATATGGGTATTATGTCTGCCAGATTGGGAATGACTCTGGAGGCACTACAGGGTAAGGAAACAGAGCATTTTCGAGGTATACTGACAGAGAACTATGTTGCAATTGCACTGAAAACAAATGGTTATGATCTTCATTATTGGGAATCAGATAATACTGCAGAAGTAGATTTTCTAATACAAAAAGATAGTCATGTAATTCCGGTGGAATGTAAGGCTGGAAATCATGTGAAAGCTAAAAGTATGATGGTTTATAGGGGAAAATATGACCCGGTTTATGCAATTCGGATTTCGGCAAGAAATTTTGGAATGGTAAATGGGATAAAGTCAGTGCCATTATATAGCGTGTTTTGTATTTGAAGTTTTCATTTTCCAGGTGGTGGATGAATAGACGAAGGCAAATTACAAAACCATTATTTTGATTGCTTTTTACAGGTTAAAAACAATCAAAATAATGGTTTTTGTTTACAAATATTAGTTTTTATGATTTAATGTAGAAAAAGTCGTGAATCATAGAACTGGAAGGTGAGTTTATGAAAGAAAGGTTATTTGTAACACCAGAATACACAACTGCAAAGGAAATTAAACAGATTCGGAAAGAATTGCATTTGACGCAGAAAGAGTTTGCAGAATTTGTCAATTGTTCCAAGCCAACAGTAGAGCGTTGGGAGAGAAGTGAGGAAGTGATTCGTGGTCCCATTGTTCCCTTTCTAAAAATGTTGCAAAAATATCCGGAATATGAGAAGGAAGTAAAGGTGCCGGAAAAAGTGTGGCCGCTTAGAATATGGTATATGTATGAGCAGGATGTATGCACTTTGATTGATGTGAACGAGCAGGAGCGAAAAGTTAAAATAAGGAATTATACGGATAGGGTCATGTTCCGTGCGTTCGGTACGGTAGAAAATCCGGATTACAAGGATTATCAGGAGTTCCTGGAGTCAAGATGTTTCCCGGAAAGCAGAGATAAGATGAAATTGATATTGAAGGATCTGGGACTGCCATTTTATGATCCGATCATGATTATAGAGAAGACGGAAGGACGAATGGCAGAAGATAATTTTTGGGTTCGCATAGAGAGGTAGATGTATGATAGAATTATTTGAACAGAATATCCGAACAAACGACCGACAGTCTTCAAAAGGAAATCAATTAAAGTGGGAGAATGAAGGGATATGGTATAAAGCAGATTATACAGGTTATGAAGGTCTGGCAGAATATATGATTTCCCATCTTTTGAAAAAGTCAACATTGGATGAAAAAGAATTTGTATTTTATGATCTTGAAAAAATAAAATATGGTACGGTAATATACAATGGTGTCAAGAGCAAAAACTTCCTGAGTGAAGACTGGCAGATTATTACACTGGAGCGTCTGTTTAAAAGTTTTTTGGGAGAAAGTTTATATAAAACTTTGTATAGAATACCGGAACATGAAGAGCGGTTACCTTTTTTAGTACAACAGGTAGAACGTATCACCGGACTTCAAAATTTTGGCATTTATATGAATAAATTGTTGACAATAGATGCATTTTTTTTGAATGAAGATCGTCATACACACAATATTGCGGTTCTGATGAACGGAAAAGGGCACTATGCATATTGTCCGATTTTTGACAATGGTGCAGGATTGCTGGCAGATACAACGATGGATTATCCATTGTCAGGAGATGTTTATGCACTTATGAATCGTGTTCAGTCAAAAACAATAAGTAGCGAATTTGATGAACAATTAGATATTTCTGAATCTCTGTATAAAATAAATTTGAAGTTTCAATTTACGAAAAATGATGTGAAAGAATTGCTTGAAAAAGCAGAAGAATATCCAGAAGAAATCAGAAACCGGGTAGAAATGATTATATTTGCACAGATGCGAAAATATGCCTACTTATTTTCAGACGACAAGAGGTGTATGGGCTGAGCGTAATGCGGTTTTTTATATGTTCGCAAATGGAGGATAAGTATATATGAGTACAGAATATGGACTGGTGACAAGAGATATGGCAGAAAAGGAAATTTTAAAGGTATTAAATGATAAATTGAAATACTTTTTTACGGAAGCAGCCAATAAAAATTATGATATATATACAAGCTATACTCTTTCAAAATATTCGCCTGTATTATTACAATAATACAGCAGGCCAGGCAGAATTGCTGCCGCAAAAACTCCTTGGTGAAGATGGTGTGATTTTTATGGCGCAACCGGCTATATTCATTAATCACTCGGGTCTGCTGGATGTTACATGGGTTCATGCAAATGCAAATGAAGATATGCGTTTTAAACTTTATCACACAACCTATGAACAGCAGTCAGTACAGAAGGCGGATTATACAGCTGTAAATGAGGCGGTTGACAAAGCAAACGCATTGAATAAAGATGATTATGTGGATTTTTCTGCTGTAAAAAATGCAATCGATGCAGTCAAATATGACAAGGATTATACCAAACAGGAGACGGTGGAAGGCTATGCCAAAGTGATAGAAAATGCCATCAAAGCCTTAAAACTGAGAAGTGCGGATTATACGGCGGTGGATGCGGCACTGGCCAAGGTAAAGGCTCTGAACGGAGACTTATACAAGAACTTTTCAGATGTCACGGCTGCAGTAAATGCGGTTGACCGGGATAAGAGTTTTAAAGAGCAGGCAGATGTGGATGCCATGGCGAAAGCCATTGAAGATGCTTTGGCTGCCCTGGAATTAAAGCCTGTGGATAACCAGGGAACAAATAATACAACACAGGGAGGCAGCCAGTCAGGGGCAAACAACGCAAACCAGGGAGGTAGCCAGTCGGGGGCAAATAACGCAAATCAGGGAGGCGCCCAGTCAGGAGCAAACAACGCAAGTCCGTCGGTTGAGCAGTCCGAAAACAGTGACACCAGCCAGCCGGATACTAGTGATGTCAGTCTGGCAGATACCAAGTCGGAGGTAAGTAACACCGGCGGAGAGGATAAAGATACCCCGTCTGAAACAAGTAGTGGTAAGAGTGAGACAAAAGAACAGTCAAAAACAGAGAATAAGAGCCCGGAGACCGGCGACAGCAGTCATCCGGAACTGTGGATCGCACTGTTTATTATCAGCGGTGGTATGTTTACCTGGATCATGATGGAAGGTAAAAAGAAAAAACTTTGAGTGTATATTATTTCAAAAAATTGAAACAATAAGAAAGATGAGAAAAGCTATCAGTTACAAGTATTGATTTTTACTGGGAAATTCAGTAATATAAAAGAAGTTAGTTAGAACTAACTAAAATGTGAATAAATCATGTGGGCTCCTCGTATTTAGGGTGTGAATGATGAACGCATCCTATGGCAGAATTAAATTTGATTCTTGCGGGGAGTACTGCTATTTTATGGAAAGGAGATTGTATTACGATGAATTTTTTGGAAATTGAAAAAGTAATTGGCCGTGAGATCCTGGATTCAAGAGGCAATCCAACCGTAGAAGCAGAGGTGACTTTGGTGGATGGAACCGTAGGAAGAGGTACTGCTCCAAGTGGTGCGTCTACCGGTGAGTTTGAGGCGCTGGAGTTGAGAGACGGAGATAAGGGCCGCTATCTTGGAAAGGGTGTTGAAAAGGCTGTCAGCAACATCAATACAGTGATCAACGATGTCCTTACCGGCATGGATGCATCGGATATTTATGCGATTGACAAGGCAATGATCGATGCAGACGGCACAAAAGATAAATCAAAACTGGGTGCCAACGCGATCCTGGCTGTATCCATTGCCACTGCGAGAGCAACAGCAACTGCATTAGATATTCCGCTGTACCGCTTCTTAGGTGGTATTTCAGGCAACCGCCTTCCGGTACCGATGATGAATATCTTAAACGGTGGTGCTCACGCAGATTCAGCCGTTGACACACAGGAATTTATGATCATGCCGGTTGGTGCACCATCTTTCAAAGAAGCACTTCGCTGGTGTGCAGAAGTATTCCACAAATTGAAATCTCTGATCAAAGATATGGGAGATGTGACAGCGGTTGGTGATGAAGGTGGATTTGCGCCAAATAAACTTACTTCCGATGAGGAAGCCATTGAAAAAATTCTGGAAGCAGTTAAGGCAGCAGGATTTGAGCCGGGCAAAGATTTTATGATCGCTATGGATGCTGCATCTTCTGAATGGAAATCCGAAAAAGGCGTTGGCTACTATAAGCAGCCAAAATCCGGAAAAGAATTTACCTCTGATGAATTGATCGCACATTGGGAATCCCTTATTGACAAGTATCCGATCATTTCCATCGAAGATGGTCTGGATGAGGAAGACTGGGAAGGCTGGAAGAAGATGACTGAGAAGATCGGCCACAAAGTTCAGCTGGTAGGAGATGATCTTTTTGTTACAAATACAGAGAGACTTTCCAAAGGTATTAAAATGGGCGCAGGTAACTCCATTTTGATCAAATTGAATCAGATCGGTTCCGTATCAGAGACACTGGAAGCCATCAAAATGGCACACAATGCAGGTTACACAGCGATTTCTTCCCACCGTTCCGGTGAGACGGCAGATACTACCATCGCAGATCTTGCAGTAGCACTGAATACTTGCCAGATCAAGACAGGTGCTCCTTCCAGATCCGAGCGTGTGGCGAAATACAACCAGCTTCTCCGTATCGAAGAAGAATTAGGTGCCAGTGCCGTGTACCCGGGTATGGATGCCTTTCATGTAGGAAAATAATAAAATACGGATAATATAGAAAAGATTTCCAGAACACAGGAGTATGTGTGACGGGAATCTTTTTTTGCTTCGGATAAAAAATATGAGGGCAGTTTTGAAACCTGAAACAGTGGAGTTCCTCTCTTGACTTTGGCACTTTTATCCAGCATAATTGAAGTATAGATAAATGGAAGCGTGGACAAAAATTGATAAAACTGCCGGATGGCAGTAAAACGGAGGGCTGCTTATGAAAAATCGAATATTGAGTGTACTGCTTGCTTTGTGCATGGTGATATGTATGGTACCGGCAACCGCTTTGGCAAGTGATGATGACAGTGTTATGGATATGAAAGTGACAGAACTTATCCAGGGGGATCGCACCAACGCGCTCTATCCGTATTGGGTTCATACGAATGGAACTAAGAAATCTACGGTTTTAAAAGTGTTGAATTCTTTAGGGAAAACATTACAAGTTGTGCCTAGAAAATGAAAAGGGGAAAACAAATGACAATCAAGATTTATGATAAACTGCCCCGGGCCGCAAAGGAAATCCGGCAGGAGGTCTTTGGACAGGAGCAGGGATTCAAAAAAGAGTTTGATGAAATCGATCCTATTGCAAAACACATCATTCTCCTGGAAGATGATGATCCTGTGGCAACCTGCAGATTTTATTACTCTAAGGAGCGGGAATGTTATATTGTTGGCAGGATCGCTGTACGCAAAGAAGCCAGAGGAAAACGATATGGCGAGAAAGTGCTGCAGGGAGCCGAGGAAGAAATTAAAAAGGCAGGTGGGAAAAGAATTGAACTGTCTGCTCAATGTCGTGTGTCACAGTTTTATTTAAAGCAGGGATACACCGATACAAAGGATATTCATATGGATGAATATTGTCCTCACACATGGATGAGAAAAGAACTTGATCCGGCTTGTATCCTAAATGAAAAAGGAAAGTGAGAGGCCGGATCATATCATTGGATTCTTATAAGAAGATGTATTTTAACACAAACAGCACAGCCAGAACATACATCAGAGGTTTGATCTCTTTTGCCTTGCCTGCCAATAGATGCAGTACAACATAAGAGATAAAACCGACAGCGATACCGTCTGAAATGCTGTATAAAATCGGCATAGTTAATAAAGTAAGATAAGCAGGTATTGCTTCAATGGCATTGTCAAAATGAATATCTTTCACGGCAGTGATCATCAAGAAGCCAACGAAGATTAAGGCCGGTGCGGTGGCGAAGCCGGGGATTGCAATGAAGACGGGACTTAAGAAAATGGATAAGAAGAACAAAAGTCCGGTCACAACAGAAGCAAGTCCGGTTCGTGCACCTTCTGACACGCCGGAGGAACTTTCTACAAATGTAGTAGTGGTAGAAGTACCCAGTATGGCACCACAGGAAGTGGCGATGGAATCTGCCAGCAGAGCACTGCGGATTCTTGGCAGTTTTCCGTCTTTATCTAACATTTTTGCCTTATCGGCACAGGCAATCATCGTGCCCAATGTATCAAAAATATCCACAAAAAGGAAAGAAAACATTATAACAATAAAATCCAGAATGCGGAAGTTGGCAAAAGCTGCAGATGAAAAGCATTGACCAAAGGTCTTGGAAATAGCACCAAGGTTAAAATCACTCCAGACAGGCAGTACGGAATCCCCGGCATACAATCCGGTAAATTGTGCAAGGATACCCAGTGCCCAGGTAATCAGGATTCCTAACAGGATAGAGCCTTTTACATTTTTTATATACAGTACAGAAATGATCACAAGTCCGATCAGAGCCAGCAGGGCGGAAATCCCTGTGGTGTGAAAATCCTTTGTGAATTTGACCATTGTAACTAAAGTCGAGTCACTGTTCACAACGATATGGGCGTTTTGCAGACCAAGGAAGGCGATAAACAGACCGATACCCACGGACACACCCTTTTTTAACTGCATGGGAATGGCATTGAAAATAGCCTCCCGGACATTGGTCAGAGACAGAGCCAGGAAAACAAGGCCTTCTGCAAACACTGCCAGCAAAGCAAGCTCCCAGGAATATCCCATGGTGCCGCATACAGTGTAGGCAAAATAAGCATTCAGACCAAGTCCCGGTGCCAGCGCAAAAGGATAATTTGCCATAAATGCCATGCACAAAGTACCGACAAAGGCAGCCAGGGCAGTAGCAATGAGAACCGCCTGGGAGTCCATACCGGACTGGGACAGGATCGATGGATTCACGGCAAGGATATAAGCCATCGCCATAAAAGTGGTAATACCGCCAATCACTTCCGTCTTGACATCCGTACCACTCTCTTTTAAATGAAACAATTTTTGAAACATAAATCATACCTCTTTTGTTTAGAATAGCCATATTATAACATTATTATGAAAGGGGTATCAACTGTAATTTGAGGGAGGGCTGCAGCAATTGTCGGGGTGGACTTTTTGAAGGAATCGTAATTTCCCAGAAAATTTGGCGTTTCGTGGGTGCTTTCGCTACGACAAATACGCAGAAGTATCGGCATGTAAAATACACATGCCAGATACTTGCGCATTTGTACCCACTCCACGCAAAAATTTTCTGGGAAATTACTGAACCCCTTCATAAATTGCTCCCCTTGCTACAAACCGTATAAAATCAAATCTCTATCTTATATAGTAGCAGATTTTGTGAAATTGTTCGGGGAAAGGTCTGCAGGAGCACAGGGGAAAAACAATTGGTTTGTGTCAGGAAATCAATGCCAGATTTATAGTTTTCCAGTAATGTAGCAGAAAAGATTTGCGGGAAGTGGGTTTTAAGTGCGTCGGTATGAGATGCCTGTGTATGCGTCAGCATAGGCATCCATACCGCTACGCACTTAACTAGCGGAAGCAGCCCACGGAACGCAAACTTTTCTGCTACATTACGGAACCTATAAAAAGTGCTGTCAATCCCTGACACAACCCACCAATTGTGGTATACTAACACTATCAATTTTCAGGAGGAAATAATGTCATGGAGTACAAAGATATGGAGAATGTGACAATTTTAAACCATCCGCTGATCCAGCACAAGATTTCCAGGTTGCGGGACCGCCACACAGGAACCAACGAGTTTCGCAGACTGGTTGAGGAGATTGCCATGCTGGAAGGGTATGAAGCCTTGTCCGATCTTCCGGTGGAAGAGGTAGAAGTTGAGACTCCACTGGAAACATGTATGACACCGGTGCTGGCAGGACGGAAGTTAGCCATCGTACCCATACTGAGAGCAGGACTTGGCATGGTGCAGGGGGTACTGTCACTGGTGCCATCCGCCAAAGTAGGACATATAGGAATGTATCGGGATGAAGAGACATGGGAACCGACGCCGTATTACTGCAAACTGCCGCACCCGATTGAAGAGCGCCTGATCGTAGTGACCGATCCTATGCTGGCAACCGGCGGCTCGGCGGTGGATGCGGTAAATCAGATCAAAAAATCAGGTGGAAAAAACATCAAGTTCATGTGCATCATTGCGGCGCCGGAAGGAGTAAAACGACTTCATGAGGCGCATCCGGATATCCAGATTTATGTAGGACATCTGGACCGGGGATTAAATGAAAATGCCTATATCTGTCCGGGTCTGGGGGATGCTGGAGACCGTATTTTCGGTACAAAATAGAAAAAGAAGGGATATATATGAAATATGAAACTGTCAAGGAAGCAGCAGAAAGGCTGGGGGTAACAGCACGGACGGTGCAAAAATGGGCAGCAGCCGGGAAAATACCGGGTGCTATGAAAGCCGGGCGCGACTGGCAGATCCCGGTTCAAAAAGAAGAGGGAGCCAAAAAAAGTACCGGGCGTAAACACATCCCCATGCCGCTTTTAAACAGCGCGTTTCCCCTGGGGCAGTGCACCAGGTACATTGAAAAAATGGAAGATGAAGATGAGAGAAACATTGCCTGGGCCGAGTATTATTATTTCAGCGGCCAGGCAGAAAAGGCAGCCGAAGCCGTGGAACTGTACCTCAACAGTCCGGATGATGCATTACGGTATTCGGCAGCGTGGATCTATGCCTTTTCCAACCTTACTTGTGACAAGACTGCCCTGACAAGGTATGCCATTGGCATTATAAAAAAAGACCTGCAGGAGCAGGCAGGAGAGGAAGGTCTGCCGGTACAGAGAGCCATCCGGGTGTTTACCTATACGGCGGCTACGGTATTGCTGCATCTGACTATGGGGGATGTGGAGCTGTTGGAGGGATATCTTAAATATCTGCCGGGGGGATTAAAAATGTTCGGTGGATATGTGCTGGCTCACAAGGCATATCTTGAAAAAAATTATGAAAGAACGCTGGCTATTGCGGATATGACACTGGCGTTAAGTGACGCCGTCTATCCCATCCCGGCCACATATATCTACAACATGGAAGCCATGGCCATGATGAACCTTATGCGGGTGGAAGAGGCAAAAAAATACTTTATGAAGGCGTGGGAATACGCCAGACAGGATCAGCTGATCGAAGTATTTGCCGAACACCATGGACTTTTGCAGGGAATGGTGGAGGTGTGCCTTAAGGAAAAAGAACCGGAGTCATTTCAGAAAATAACCGATATCGTATATAAATTCAGCGCAGGATGGCGTAAAGTACATAAAATAGCGGAGCACAGGGAGATTGCAGATAATCTGTCCACAACAGAGTTTACAGTGGCCATGCTTTACAACAGAAAGTGGACCATCAAGGAAATCGCCCACCATATGCAGGTGTCAGAGCGGACTGTAAAGAAACATCTGGATGTGATCTATGACAAATTAAATATCCACAGCAGACAGGAACTGGAACAGTATATGCTGAGATAGTTCCGTTCGTCAGGCGAACGGTGTTCACAGAAGAAAACCCCCTAAAAACAGGCGTTTCAAAGGAAGAATTGTATTATTTTTTTGCCAAATTGTACATTCCTATGGGAAAAAATAACTGATATAATTATTCTACTATGAACGAAGGGGGAAAAAATATGAAGAAAATAAAAAAAGTGTGTAAAAAGATATTCGCAGTACTTCTGCTTGCAAGTCTGTCGATTCCGCAGATCCCTGCGGCACCGGTAAAGGCGGACACAGCAGATGCAGGTACTGGAAATACTGATACCATCAGTGCATCGGAGGAAACCAAACGAGATATTCTGGAGAAAAATCATCTGACTGATACAGAAGATTCTGTAAAGGGCAGGGAGAACGGACGAAATCCACTGACGGGTGATAATGAAGTGGCGGTTTCTGTGAATCCATCTCCGGAGCTTATGATCGGAGAAACTGATGCTTTGAATGCATCCCAAAGAACTCAGAGGGTTACCCAGACGCTGTATGATCTGGAAAATTCCGGCAGTTTCAAAGAAAGTGGCGGAAAAGTAATTGATCAGCAGGATGAAATGACCAACACTTTCAGTGGAGAGGTAGTTACTGCGGTTAGGACAACGGCTTTTGATCCCTTGGGAGAAGGTAAAGATGCCTATGTAGCACAGCTGCTGGCGGTACATTCCGGGTATGTAAGTGGGTATGCAGGAGGCGACGGAACAATCATTTACCTGAGAATATACGATGCGACACAGAAAACGCAGATCTGGCATACTACAACTGTAGGATATCTGCGATTTGATATTGAAGAGTGGCAGGCAGATGCCTATATGCAGATATCGGCAGGAGATTATAACGGAGATGGAAAGGATGAACTGGCAGTTTATTGTCCAACCGATGCAACCAGGACATCCAACGACATGGCCTTGTCCAGCACATCCTCTTATGTTGCCTTATATGAAGTGTGCAACTGGGGAACGAAAGAAGATCCCAATGTGGATTATCAGGAAATGACCATGGACAGCACAAGATATTATATCAATGTGACAGACCGGAATTCAAATCACACCCAAAAGGATAAAGACACATTTAAAAACTCTGTCGATGAGATCTGTGCGGTAGATCTGGAGACGATAAGGCACCCATCCGGCACAAAAGATTCTCTGGCCATTGCCGTGTGTCCACCCCGGAATGGTACGAAAGTAACCTCATCCATGGAGGCGGAGACAAGAGTGGATATATGGCTGGATGCCACCAAGGCACCATCGGCATCCAACTTGTCAAAACACAGCATGCGCTGGGATCTTAATAATTACCAGAGCAACAAATGGAAGCAGGGAAAAGAATATGATGTAATGTATTACGGTGGATTATCTGCCGGAGATATGGACAATGACGGTAACGATGAACTAGTAGTGGCAGGCTACCGGATCCGCAACACAGCCGACGCAAAAAAATGGAAACTGGACAGCCGGTATCTGTTTATAGAGCGTCTGGTCCCATATGGAAGTGGGGATGATTATGGATATAAAAGCAGCGGCAATGTACCACAGATGATCAATTCATCCGACAGCAAAGATCAGCTTATTGCCAATTCCGGGGCTTATGGCGGAGAGGATAAGCCTACGGCAGCAGAAAAAAAGGTACTTTCACCGCTGACTGTGGAGTGTTACAAGGGAAGAGGAAGAGATTTTGCAGATGTGGTCTTTCTGGCAGGGAGAGTATATGAGTGGAAGGACAGCAATCCGGCCAACTATGTCAGAAAAGAAACGGCCCAGGCCAAGAGCCAGGGAGGATATAAGATATTATCTTCATCCAGCGCTAAGGGAATCAGTGGCAGTGACAGTACGTCAGAGGATCACAGGAAGATTCTTGCAATGGCCATTTTAGGCGGGCATATGAGTTTCAGTAATGCTGTTTCCGGAAACTTTGATAATAATCCCTATGGTATTGAACAGTTGTATGCTGTATATAACTATGTAGGAGCCGGTCAGGCAGGAGCAGCGATCCTGGATATAAGACAGCAGGAAGTAGGAGAATATGACCTTACCAATACAGTCAATCTGACCTTGAAAAAGACAGTGAAGGCTGGAGATTGTGTAGGAATTTCCCTTTGTGCGCCGGATGTGGATGACGATGCTACCCGCGTAACTTATGCATCCCAGGAGTTGTATTATGCTAACCCACAGCCGGTGGCAATCCTGCAGGCACCACCATATTTTTCAGAAATAGCGGAGCAGGACAGTGACTATCTGGCCACAGGAAATACTTCCTTTACAACAGGAAAAGGAACCGGAGTTTCCAAAACTAACAGTTTTTCTGTTACAGCAGGTATCATTGTGGGAATGGAACAAAGCGTCAGTCTCTTTGGTCTGTTCAAGACAGGGCTGTCCGCCATGACAGAGGTAACCGGAGGAGCCGGTTATGAAAAACAAGTCCAGACAACAAAGACATTTACAACCACCTATAATGCCACCAAGGAAGATCAGGTTATTGCAGTGACGATCCCTTATATCCGGTATCGCTACAAAGTTCTGAGCCCGTCTATAGAGACTATGACTAAGGCAAAGCTGAAGAACCTTTCCCAAAAGATTACACTTTTAAAAACATCCGCCAAACTAAACAAATCGGAAAAAGCAAAACTGAATCAGGCCGTGGTGGTTTTAAAAGAGTATTATGACAATCAGAAAAAGCTGTCACAGAAATATGGCTATGGCAAGACCATCAAAGATGAGATGGTAGAAATGACTTATGCACAGCCGGGAACACCGGATATGACCACTCTCAGCAAAGATAAGTACAATGAAATGGTAGAAAGCATGGGACTGACAGACCAGGTCATCACAGACGATGTCCTCCACAATGCTACACCGGGTGATGTGGCATCCTATATGTGGAAATCAAACGGAAATGATTCAGAATACACATGGTCTGGTGAGTGTACCAGCATCAATGGTGGAGATGCAGGAACATCTGTGTCCCAGAGTATAACGGAAGAAAAGACAACCCAGAAATCTGTAACATGGAATGCAGGGCTGCATAATGAAGCTACGGCTACCATAGGCGGTCTGACGGCAGGATTAAGCAGTACACTGGAATACAATGGAGCGAAAGCAGACATTACTATGGATTCTATTACAGCACAGGGAACCGTAGCAAGAATACCTAATGTGGATGATGGAAAATCCACTGGCAAACCAGATGTCAGCGGACTGAAAGATGTGGCAGTCCGGGATAAATATGCCTTTAAGTTCCGGGTAGGCACATGGCTTACCAAACTGGGACAAAATGACTGCCGCGTGGTTGGTTATCAGGTAGAGCCGACGGTTTCCGGTCTGAAATTCCCGACCAAACCGGTACAGAATGTAGAAGTGGAAAAGGTTTATGATACTGATGGAAATTATAACGGCGTCAAGGTAAGATGGTATGCACCGGAAAACAACAATCCAGCCTGCTACAGCAACCCAACCGCTTATAAAGTCTGGATGCTTGGCTCGGATGTAACCAAGCGGGCAGTCTATGCGTCCCAGACAACCAAAGACGAAAAGAACAAAGACTGCTACGAAACTGTATATGACAAAAATGTGGTACCGGAAAATACAGCCTTTGTAGCGGCAGTCAGGCCGGTTGAACTGTCGGATGATTACGCCTGCTGCAGCAACCCGATCTATATAATGGAGCAGGGGGCACAGGATGCTATTTTCTCCGGACAGCCAAAGGATGTAACCTACCAGGCTGTGGATGCAAACAAATCCGGCAAGACTCAATTTTCCGGTGAAGTGAAATTAAGTGGAGATACGCTGACGTTTGACTATGCCCGTGAAAAAGTAAGATGGCAGTTTTACGATCCGGCTACAAGAACCTGGAAAGAGGTCTTTGAACTGGATCAGGACACAGGCGCCAGAGAAGCGGCGGAAGAATTGAAAGATTACGGAATTACTTCGGTAAAAGAAAGTCTTAGCAGTTGTGACAATATTAAAACAAGTCCGGGAACAGCCACCTTGGATCTTTCCTATGATAAAATTCCAACAGGCCTGAAATTCCGACTGGCTGTGGCATATTCGGTAGTAGGAACCGGTGGTGTGTTTGACGCTGCATCCAATGAAGTTGGTTTTACGTTGAAAACAACCAATACAGCAGCAGCCAACATGAATGTGTCAGAGGACGGCATTTCAGTAAGTGCCTCTACAGAGAACGATGAAGAGGGATCTGTGATCGCAGCGAACTTAAAGAATCTGTCCAACAATTCTTCTTCTAAAAAGATCCTTGTATACCCGAACAATCTGGTAAACATGGCATCGGCGGCGCCGGGTGTGTATCAACTGGAGACAGAAAATACCCTGTCCAGTCAGGGAGCGGCTGTCAGCAGCCGTGTGCCATACTACGGAGACCGGGACAAATTGTTGGCCACACTGGCAGAAAAACATAAGACATTAAGAAGTGCGGGAAATACAACAGTTTCTCAGGCAGATGTGGATGAGATCATATATGGTCAGGAACTGAAACTTACCACGGAACTTTATGATAAAAATGCAGAGGATCCAAACCAGCCTCAGACAGCCGGTGATGTGAAGTATACGGTTATGTCAGGGGTGCAGAATGAAGATGTAACAGAAGAGTGCATGGAAGGAAATCTTTTCCGACCGAACAGTGCCGGTGAATTTGTGGTCATGGCAGCCATGGAGACAGGAGAAGAGACGCTCACTTCTTCCAAGATCATAAAAGTAACTTCTTCCGGTGAACGATACGAAAAAGAAGTGTTTGACAAAGTTTTGAGCGTAGAACTGCCGGAAATTCAGGGTGTTGTTTATGGAACCGAAAAAAGTGCCGAGGCACTGGGACTTCCGGAAACAACTCAGATCCAGACGACAGCCGGCCAGGTCTATGATGCAAAGATCAACTGGGATGTGAACAACTGTGAGTACAATCAGGCATCAGAAAAAGAGCAGATCTTTAAGGTAAAAGGAAATGTGGTACTGCCGGACAATGTAAACAACGATCAGAATGCATCCACTGAGGTGACCATTTCGGTCAATGTTAATGAGAAGGCAGTGGTAGTACAGTCACCAGAAGACAATAAACCACCGGTGATCACGTTGAAAGGAAGTATCACGGTAGGCGGAAAGGTTTATTCGGATTACAGCGACAAGATCGTATTTAACACGGAACTGACAGGAATACAGAAAGGAGTGATCACTGCTTCCGATGAACAAGATGAGATTGCTTCCATATCTTATCTGAAATCCGCTTCTGCCCTGAGCCAGGATCAGCTGGATCAATCTACCGGCTGGATCGATGGTAAGGAATTTACACTGACAGAAGGCGAGCGGTGTGTCATCTATGCAAGATTCGTCAATCACTCGGGAGATGTTGTATATGTGTCCACCCAGGGAATCACAGTGAAGAAAGTTTCTTCCTCATCCGGTGTAACACCATCCGGCAGTGCGGGAACTAATGGAAACACTGTAAAAAAACAGAATCCAGTCAAAGCAGGAAAGACCTATACGGTGAAGAAGATCAAGTATAAAGTCACAGCCAACGGCAAGAAGAAAACGGTGCAGGCAACAGGGGTTACAGATAAGAAAATGAAGTCTCTGACGATTCCGGCTGCTGTTACGATCCAGGGGCAGAAATATAAAGTAACAGCCATTAAAGCATCCGCCTTTAAAAATATGAAAAAACTTACCAAA
>ULUD01056659.1_pt1 | contig 23801 bp, 21 predicted proteins | sample 1958191 | NCBI WGS metagenome assembly ULUD01 (sample SAMEA4835751, study PRJEB28245) | human gut metagenome | biome: gut microbiome; material: fecal sample | place: Denmark | collected 2008 | reverse complement strand
AAAGCCGGAACATTAAGGACTTTCTTATCTTTATTTTCTGCCATAATTGTCAATTTTAATCGTTAAAATCAAGTGAAGGTAAATCATTGTCATTTAATCGGTCAAAGTCAGACTGAAACAAACGGTCTTGGATGATACGGTATTTTTCAAATTCAGTTTCGGCAAATTTCTTGGCGAATTCTGCCGTAACCTTACCTGCATCTGGAAGGACAGCATCGCCACCGGCTTCAAGAATGATGTCAATACGTTTTGCCCAGTCCTCCATTGTCATAGGTATATGACGCTTCGCCATACGTTCAGCCATATCCAACACGGCATTGACCAAACGTCCCATATCTTCCAGCTCTATACCTTTCAGATAGTTCTTGGCAATACTTACATCGGTCTTGACTATTTTCCCATCAGGAGCATTTTCCCACGTAGTCAGTCCCATGTGTTCTTTTTCAGCATTGGCTCTATTCACAATTAGTTCTGCGGCTGTCTGACCGTGCACTGCATAGTGCATTTTGTTCTGTACTTTTTTGAAAAATAACCGTGTGGTAGGTGCATCACGATTGTAATCAATGGCTGTAGAATAAATATCCGTAAGTTTTTGATAGAAACGGCGTTCGCTAAGGCGGATTTCACGGATTTCTGCCAGTAAATGCTCGAAATAGTCCTCGCCAATAAATGAGCCGTTTTCCATACGTTTCTTGTCTATCACATAGCCACGGATAGAGAACTGGCGAATGACAGAGGTACACCATTGGCGGAATTGTGTAGCCCTGATACTGTTTACACGATAACCCACAGAGATAATGGCATCCAAGTTGTAAAACAGCGTTTTTCTATTTACCTGACGCTCACCCTCCGTTTGAACTACCGAGAAAAACTCGGTAGTTGCATCTTTTTGCAACTCCTGACTGGCATATATGTTCTTTAAATGTAAACCTATATTATCGGTAGAGCAATCAAATAAGATTGCCATAGCTTTTTGCGTACACCAGACAGTTTCATTCTGATACACCACTTGTATGCCATCTTCCTTATCTTCAATGGCGAAGATAAGGAACTCTGCCGTACTGTTTCTTATTTCAAACCGCTTTGCCATTACACTTCCTTTTATTCAACCAACCCCAACTCTTTCAAATACCCCTCTATCTCCTTGTCAAGTTCGGCGCGTTTAGCTTCAAGTTCTTTAATTTCCGCCATTACAGCCTTGATGTCGATAGGTGCTTCTTCTTCAAAGGTATCAACATATCGGGGAATATTCAGATTATAATCGTTGTCAGCGACTTCCTGCAATGTGGCAAGATGACTATACTTTTCTATTTCCTTGCGATCACGATAGGTTTCGACAATTTTCTGTATATGCTGCGGACGAAGTTTGTTTTGAGTCTTTACCTTTTCAAACTCCTTGCTTGCATCAATGAACAGGATATTATCATCCTCCTTGCGGCATTTCTTAAAGACAAGAATACAGGTCGGTATGCTTGTACCATAGAAGATGTTGGCAGGCAAACCGATAATGGCATCAATATAGTTTTTCTTTTCAATAAGAAAACGACGGATTACACCTTCAGCATTACCACGGAACAGTACACCGTGAGGTGCAACACAAGCCATTGTGCCGCCCTCATTTAAGTGGTAAATCATGTGTAGGATAAAGGCATAGTCGGCTGTCTTTTTCGGTGCAAGTCGTCCAGCCTTGCTGAAACGGTCATCATTGTTGAATTTGTCAGCAGCACTCCATTCTGCGGAGAACGGAGGATTAGCCACGACTGCATCAAACTGCGTATCGCCAAATGCGTCCCACTCCAGCGTATCACCGTTTTCTATCTTGAAGTTATTGAATCTGATGCCGTGCAACAGCATATTCATTCTGGCAAGGTTGTAAGTGGTCGGATTCTTCTCTTGTCCATAAATGTCCACTGCATGACCCACCTTTGCCGCACGAAGAAGCAACGAACCACTACCGCAAGTCGGGTCATACACATTGCGAAGCCGTGTGCGACCAATAAAAACAATCTCTGCCAATATTTGGCTGACTTCTTGCGGTGTATAAAACTCTCCGGCTTTTTTCCCGGCTCCTGCGGCAAATTGACCAATCATATATTCGTAGGCATCGCCAAGAATATCAATCTCATTAGATGCTTCCACTCCAAACTTTATATCGTCCAAAGCCAACAAGACGTTGCTGACAAGCGTATTCTTGTCATCTGCCGTCTTACCCAACTTTGGAGAAGCGAGGTCTATATCTGAGAACAGACCGCCGAAATCTTCCTCACTATCATGCCCTAATGTACTATCCTCAATACGTTTCAGCGACCGTTCAAGTATTGGCAATATATTCTCTTTCCTTTTTATCCGATCTATTACCGATGAAAACAAATAAATCGGTTCTATGAAGTAACCGACACCTTCCAAACATTGCTTTTTCAGCTCCTCTTGTAGTTCAACGGCATCTTCATCCTCCATATTCCACAAATCTTTGAACGATACACCGTCATCCACCAAAGCATTATTGGCGTATGCTTCTATCTTTTCAGACAGGTATTTGTAAAAGATAAAACCCAATGTGAAATACATGAAATCACTGGCTGACATATTACCGCGCAACCTATTGGCAACCTCCCAAAGTTGGTCACGGAGTTTTTGTTGTAATTCTTCGCTCATATAATTTTCTATTCTATGTTATCTATATCGTTTTCTTCTGATGCTGTTTCTGCATTCTCTATTGCACTACGCAAATCGTCTAATACTTTTCCTTTATATGAAAAATATTTTGCTCCTTGATAAGCACCGGATGTGTTTCTCTTATCTTCCGGCATTAAAGTACCGACAAAAGGAGAGAGTTTGTAAATGCGACCCTCATATTCAACAGAATCGTCACTGGCTACTTTTACCTTTGTGTTTGTGGGTACAAAGGTAATGTATTCTCCAATCTTTATGCCTACCATACTGAACTTAAAGCGTCCACGTTTAACTGTACGTTTATGGCTATCAGTCTGTTCTTTTGTTTTTTCGTCTTTTTCTATTGGCTTGTTGTCTTTATAAACGGTAACTACTGCATCCTCTATTATTTTTGCTATATCATAGAAGATATCCAATGCTATTTGCGGAGCGACATTGAAAAATTCACGATTTTGCCTAATACGTAAATCAGTCAAACGGTCAATGATTTTGTGGACATGCTTCTCTACATCATTGTATTTTACAGTTCTAATTGTCGCGTAAATTTCAAAAGGCAAAGGTACTGCCGTATTATCAAGTTCCTTTGAGCGTACATCTACGGGGCGGGAGCTTTTACCAATCTTCACCCAATCCTCACGAAAACTTGGATTAGTCAAGATATACACATACCCCGGTTCTTTTATCTTATCCATAATCTTAATCCCAATTAAAAGTTCTGATAATGCTACGTAGCCTATCCATTATTCGTGTCAGAGCCTTACGGGTCTTTATCAAACCGAGATGTTTCTCTTTCAAAGCCTTTTGTATAATTTCAGGCTGTTCTTTTTGTAGGTAATCATATTCTTTCAGATAATGGTTAAGCACATCAGAAGAAAGTCCCTCATCTTGCGCCAATGAGTTCACCGCCTTTTCACGTTCAATGGAAATATAACGATTCAATCGTTCTTCGAGTTCGCTTGTACCGTCTGCCTTCTGCCGTTGCAGCATGAAGTTCTCTTTATCTTCATCCACATTCTTTTGGATGAAACCGTCAATGAGTTTCGCCTTATTGCGCATTTCGGCATCCTTAATCATCGTATCAATGATACTCTTGCGCCGTTCTGCATAATCTTTACTATATGGGTCAAGATTGGCAATCAGTTCAAGGATATAAGCCACGTTGATAATGTCGCTATGAAGAAGTTCAAGACAGAAATCCACATCTTCCAACCTTTCATCACTTGGTGTCTCATCACCATTGTTTGGAGAGGGTGAAGGCATGTCCGAAGGAACAAATGTATCGTGAATATCAAGATACTTGCTTCGGAAATCCATAAACTGCTGTTCGGTCATACCGAGGTCGTCCGCTTCATCACTGTAATCCTCATATATCTGAATTTCTGCGTGTTTACGGATAATGTCGCGGAAAGCCAACACAAAATCTTTCTTATCCTTTTCACTTTGCAACAAATCTATGCTGCTTGGTTCCGGGTATTTCTGTAAGAAGTCCGTGGCTAACTGCTGGTATTCCTTTTTTACCTCCTCATACGTAGGGCGTACTATTTCTTCCGGATTATTGGAATTGCTGAATAACCTGATGGCTGTATCAACATTACTTTTCAAATCACGGAAGCATATAATCTTGCCAAACCGCTTTTTCTCGTTCAAAACACGGTTTGTACGACTAAAGGCTTGCAACAGACCGTGATACTCCAAATTCTTATCTACATAGAGTGTGTTTAGCTTCTTGCTATCGAAGCCAGTAAGGAACATACCAACGACAAGGCAGAGATCAAGCGGTTTCATGTCCGCTTTCTTCTTTTTCATGCGTTCATTGATGTCATCGTAATAGGCTCGGAAATTTTCGGTAGTATATGCTGTGCCAAACATTTCATTGTAGTCATCCATGATGGCTTGAAGCTCGTCTGCTTCACCTGTACTTTCACTGACATACTGTCCTGTATTCATTCCTGTCTGTTCATCATCTTGGCTACTGTTGGCAGCGTATGTGAACACCGCACCGATACGTATTTTCGGATTCAGAGACTTGAATATCTTGTAATAACGTATAAGCATCGGCACAGACTGCACGGCAAACAGGGCGTCAAACTCACCGTCAAAAGTTGACTTATTGAAATTATTAAGGATGAATTTGGCTATTTCCTCCATTCGGTTGGCATTACCCGCTTCTACATTCTCGTTCCCATGATAATATTCTACAAGGAATCCCAGTACATTTTCATCGGCAATGGCATCCTTGATAAGATATTGGTGCAGGCAATTGCCAAATATTTCTTTGGTGGTATGCCCGTCCACGGCATTTTCCGTGAAGATGGGCGTACCCGTGAATCCGAACACTTGGGCATTGTCAAAGAACTTCATTATTCTTTTGTGGCTTTCCCCAAAGTGACTTCTGTGGCACTCGTCAAATATCATTACAATACGTGAGTGGCGTATGGATTCTATCTTATTGCTGTACCACGTCTTACTGACTGCGGCATTGAGCTTTTGAATAGTAGTGATGATTATCTTGGAGTTGCTGTGTAACCGCTTTACAAGTTCGTCCGTGTTATCTGTACCATCCACTGCTCCCGGCTCAAAGGCTTCATATTCCGATTGGGTTTGTGTATCAAGGTCATGGCGGTCAACCACAAACATAACCTTATCTACATCGTCCAGTTCGGAAACGAGTTGTGCTGCCTTGAATGAAGTTAAAGTCTTTCCGGCTCCGGTCGTATGCCATATATAACCGTTGCCATTGGAGTTTTTTACCTTGTCCAATATTTTCTCTACGGCATAGAATTGATACGGACGGAGTACCATCAGGCATTTGTCGCCTTCATGCAGTACGATATATTTGCCAATGATTTTGCCCAAAGTGCATTTCTCTAAAAAAGCGGCAGCAAATTTATCCAGTTCATTGAACGGCACATTGGCTGCATCCGTCCAGTTGAACGTGAATTTATAACCGCTGTTCGGGTTATTTGCAAAGTAACGGGTATTTACGCCGTTGGAAATAACGAACAACTGAATGTAGTCAAATAATCCGTGAAAAGATGTTTTGTGATAACGTTGTATCTGATTGTACGCCTGTTTGAGTTCCACGCCACGGCGTTTCAATTCAATCTGCACTAATGGCAGACCATTTATAAGAATAGTCACATCGTAGCGACATTTTTTTCGACCTTCCACCGTTATTTGATTGGAAACCTGAAACTCGTTCTGACACCATTGTTGACGATTGAGAAATTCCACCCAAATACGTTTACCGTCTGCCGTATCAAGCGGATAAAGGTCGCGTAGTTTCTTCGCCTTTTCAAATCGTGTACCGCCTTCAAGATAGATAAGAATCTTTTCAAATTCCTCTGTCGTAAATTCAGTTCGACCATATTCAGCCAACCGTTTACGGTTATGTATCTCCAATTGCCGTTTGAAATTTGCTTGAAGATTATCTTCTTCAGCAATCTGGACATACTCATAATCCATTTGCTGAAGTGTAGCGATAAGTCCGGCTTCCAATGCCGCTTCACTTTGTATTGACATATTTTGCTCCGCCTTTTATTTGTTATTTATTTCCGTTCAGATTTCTGATAATCTCAATACCCAATGCGTTTTCTATCTTACATATCGTTTCTAACGACATATTCTTTTTCCCTTTCAATACTTTAGAAATATATTGTTGGGTGCAATTCATTCTTTCAGCAAGCATCTGTTGTGTCAAACCAAGTTCCACCATTCGTTTGGACATAGTAGCAGCAATCAGCTGCGAGTATTCTGCCCAATCCTTGTTATCCTGCTCAGGCTTAGCTGTGCATCTGGCTTCTAAGGTATCACAATATATTCTGTCTGTCATTGTATTTATTGAAAGATTATCTTGTTTGAATGCAAAGGTAATATAAATACCTGAGGAGCACAACTATAAGGTTGTATATTTGAGTAATAAGTGTTTTATGATTGGCAATTTGTATATCCAATGATACTATAATATTCTTCACTTATGCTGAAATCTTAGTGAAAGCACAATAAAAACAAAAACGCCATAGGCTACTACATCGGTGCCAAATACTGCCACGATGTTGTGAGTTGGTTGGAATTTGCCAGACTTGGCTTTTATTTGCATCACGGTCACTTGGAACAACTGTTACGGGTTAGTGGATAATGCCACTCCCGACCACTTGCTGCCACAAGCTGCCAATCAGCCGTAAAACCATTGTCCGATGCGAATATTGGCTTTACTTTGTGGGTAAACCAGATTATCAATAATAAAAACAGTATATGCAATGAATGAATTTGTGATTATTTCAAAAGACGTGTTTGAAGAAATGGTCGGGAAGTTCAGCCACTTCTCCGACCGGGTGAATGAAATTCTAAACAAAAGGGATGAGGGAAGGTTCAGTCGCTGGATGGACAATCAGGAAGTCTGTCAGCAATTACGCATCAGTCCCCGTACCTTGCAGACGCTTCGCGACAACGGCACACTGGCTTACTCCCAAATTGGACATAAGATTTTCTACAAGCCGGAAGACGTGCTGCGTATCGTACGGTTTGTAGAAGACAGACGAAAGGATCCGCCTGTTAGGGAAAGACCATCTGAATGTAATTGAATTTATTGTACCACTAAATCCACTGTAATAAATGAACAAAACGATTATGACTAACGATGAATGGGCTATCGGCTTCATGGAACAATTGGACACCATGCTTGACGGCATTGAAAGCATGAACGAAAAAAGCAGGGCTTCATTCAGCAATGAACGCTTTCTGACGGATAGGGAGGTATCGGCACGACTCAAAGTGAGCCGCCGTACCTTGCAGGACTACCGCAACAACGGGACAATAGCTTATTACCAGTTGGGCGGTAAGATTCTCTACAAGGAATCGGACATAGAACGGATGCTTCTTGCCAATTACCGTGAAGCGTTCAGAAAAAAAGACACCTAAATGGTATGACAAAATGAAAGCCGACAACAGAGGAATACGTTTCCAGTCCGTTGTCGGCTTCTGTTTTTCTTTTCACCTTTTTCAGCTGTCTGCTCTCCGTCCATTATATGGGGAGAGCGAAAAGAAAAGGTGAAGCGATTTTCTGCTGTGGCTTGTGTTCAGCCTGTCTATGACGAATTTTCTGAAAATCAAACATTCCCTTCCACGTAGTCTGAATGCAAGAGCAATCACCATTTCAAGGCTATACACCTCGTAACGTGTTCCGTCGACTTGTCTGATGTACCGTTTCGTTTCTTCTTCCAATAACTCATGATTCTTATAAATGGCATGTACTGCTGTGCGGATGTCGTAGCAGAATACCATAAACATATCCGCTATTTCTTCCATCGTCATCCAGACGGGAGCGGTAGGCATGGTGACCATCCCGTTTTCACTGATAGCGATTATTCCCCGTTCCATTGTCATACCTCCTTATCCGTTCCATTTCCATTCGTTTTCCTTTCCCTTGATATGCCTGTTCCGTAGGTGCGTCTGATTGTTATCAGATTGTCCATATCTTTGGATATCTTCTTGTCAGTGACCTCCGCGTACCGCTGGGTGGTCTTTATACCGGAGTGGCCCATCATCTTGGCTATGCTCTCAATGGGGATACCCTCCGAAATCAAAAAAGTCCCGAAGGAGTGTCTGGCTTGATGATAGGACAAGTTTTCCTCCCTGCCGATGGCAACACCCATCTCATGTATCTCAAACCACATCTCGTCACGGCTTGGGAGTGGGAATACTGGCTTGGTGTCGTCCTTGGTGTTGTAGAGGTCAAGTATCTGTTCTGCTATCGGGTGCAGGGGGATGAATGCCTCCACATTGGTTTTCTTGCGGTTGATACGGATATAACGCCTGCCGTCCGATGTCGTGCCAATATGGTGCGGATGGAGCAGCATGATGTCCACGTATGCCAGTCCCGTAAAAATCGAGAACAGGAACGCCCTCCGCCCAAGTTCCTGCAAGGGGTCGGGCATCGGTGTTTCGAGGATGGTCTTCAGTTCCGCACGGCTGATGTGCTTATGCCTCGGAGCGGGCTTCTTCTCGTATTCCATGTCTTCCAACGGGTTGGCACGGAGTATCTCATAATCAACGGCAAGATACACCAGCTTGCTCAGCCAGCACAGGCACTTGTTCATCTGTGACGGTCCGAAGTTCTTGTAGCGTTTCAGGAAAGCTTTATAGGAATTGCCGAACTCTTCCGTGATTTCAGCCAGATTTATATCACTCTTTCCCTGTGAGGCAAGAAAGTCCGTCAAATACTTCTGATAGTATTTTGAATTTCTGTACGTCGAAGTGGAATTTATCTCCTTTGAGCGGACAAGCAGCCTTTCAAGTTCCATCTCGCCCATCTGTAACAGTTTGACCGGAATGACGGCTTTCTTTGCCAGCGTATTTTTGAGCAGCTCGGCACTCACTACGTTCTGCTTCTTCAATGAATCCTCATAGGCACATTCGACGGACTTGCGGAACTCCAGCAAGCGGTTGTTTTCACGGATGGTACGGATTGAGCCTGTCTTGCTGTTCCAGTCTTCGGGTCTGCAATAGATGCCTGTCGCCATTGTGGAACTCTTGCCGTCTATGGTGATGCGGCAAAGGACGGCGGTCGTGCCGTCAGCCTTTACTTTATTCCTGTTGATGTATGGTAATACGGAAAATGTACTGCGCATAATTGTAATATTTTAAGTTTCTTATTTTAATGATTACAGGACAAGATTCAAGTCCTTGGTTGCTTCGATATACTTGTCCATGTCCTCAAACAGCTTTTTCGGAGTGACACGGGCATACACCTGCGTGGTGGTTATGTCGGAATGTCCCAGCATCCGGCTGATGGTTTCTATCGGTACTCCGGCTTCCAGCGTAATCAGCGAGGCAAATGAGTGTCTTGCCTGATGATAGCACAAGCCGCCATTCACTCCGGCAAGGACAGCAAGGGCTTTCATATGTCGTTTCATGTTGGGGTGATGAACCATCGGGAAAAGTGTCGGTCTGCTGTCATCACGATATTTCTCTATCAGCGCAAGTGCTTCGGGAAGCAGTTTGACGCTTGCCCGAAGCTCGTTTTTCTTCCTGTGGTACTTCAGCCAGAGGTTTCCCTCATCGTCCGTGTAAAGATTCTCACGGGTAACACTCACCGCATCGGCATAGGCGGTTCCCGTATAGCAGGCAAACAGGAAAAGGTCGCGGGCAAGAATGTGTGTGGTGCGCCATGCGGGTATTTCCACATCACGGATTTTCTCGAAGTCCTCACGGCTCAATGCCCTCGGTGTGCGTTCTGTCTTTTGTGGAAGGGTGAAATTGGCGAAGAAACACCTGTCTGCGTATCCCTCCTTGTAGGCAATACGGCATACCTTTTTCAGAATGGCGAGATAATGGCGCACGGTATCTACCGCCAGTCCCTTTACGTCCATTACATAATTCTGGTAGTCATGGATGAACTGCTCGGTAAGCTGGCCGAAAGCGATGTCCTTCGTCTTGAACTGCCACTGGATGAACTCACCCAATCTCATTCTCATGTAGTAATAGCCGGGATATGTTCCTTTGGCACGGTCGATGCCGATACGTGCCTTCAAGTCCTCACAGATACGGTCAGTCATTCTAAGCAATGTCATCTGTGTTTCCATGCTGCCTTGGAACAGTTCCTTGACCGCCGTGGCGTCAAAGTCTTGTCCGCGTTCCACCAGCGTGTCAAATGCGTTATTGATGGCAAGCAGCAGCTTATCCAGCTTGGCATTGGTTTCCACCGCCTCACGGCTCTTGCCGCCCAGACGGCTTTCCCTTGCGTTCCACAACTCCGGCTTGCACGACAGTTTGCAACCGAACTGCGCCATTGTGCGGTTTACCGTAACTCTTCCCATTATCGGGGCTTTGCCCGACTTGTCCGTTCCGCTCTTTTTCAGGTAGAGCAGCACCTTGAATTTTTCAATCTTCATCGCTTACACTTTTTTGGTTACAAAATTACTTTGAGTATAAGCGTTCATTGATTTGCAGAACACTGCGTATCAGTGCAAAAGAAACGGCTGTCCAACAATTTCATTTTCCGTGCGCTACCTATCCTTGCTTCGGTAACAGGCAGCTAACGACTTGGTAACTGAAATGGCTCAATATTCCGCACTTCCTTGCGTTTTCGGCATTTGGCAGAATAGTGAAAAGCTACTCATTTCAAACGGGTTGCGTTTTGTTGTTACTTGTTTGCTGATGGTTGCTTTGTGGGTTCTGTTCCACGTTGCACGTCACACGTTTGCTACGACCACTACTCTGGCTAAAGGCGTGCCGATTGAAACGGTGTCGAAAATGCTGGGGCATACGAACATTGAAACGACGCAAATTTATGCCCGCATAACTAATGAGAAGATAAGAAAGGATATGGAGGTCCTTGCGGGAAAACTGGATGCCATGTTATGACCTCCATGCTGAGATTCCATATATAATGTATAAAAGCAACTATTATGGTGAGATTTGGCAATTTTGAAGTGGAATATAACCGCAATGCACCTGATAAGGTGAGCGTAAGGATAGAAACGGACGACAAGGGCGAGGTATGGTTGCCGAAATGCGACATCGCACGGGCGTATGGCGTGTTTGTACAGTCGGTAAATGCCGGACTGAAATCCCTTGCAAAAATCGGTGACTTTGATGAATACCGGGATGTGCGGGTGGAACATTTCACCTATAACGGAAAAGATTGCAGTGTGGACCTCTACAGTCTGGCAACCATCATTGCACTGGGATTCCGCATGAAGGGACTGAAATGCGAGGCATTCAGAAAGTGGGCTGCAAGACGGCTGGCAGAATCATTTGAAAAGAAGAAAAGTACGGTGATTCTCTGCATGAGCGGCGAAAAGAGAAACAACTGGAACTGAAAGCCGCAGGATATGGCGGATATACGTGTCGGGATAGTTTCCCCTGTTCGGGAGGCTGTCCCGACACGTGTTTTATATAAGTTAAAAAATATAAAGCCGTAAATTCGCTTATCCGTAAACCGATAATAATGTGTAACTTATGTCCCTCTTAAACCTGTAATTAAAGACAGAAACGGTATGGTGGAAGAATTTGACCTGCTTGAAGAGGTGGAAGTGCAGTTCTGCGATGAGGAATGCACGGAGTCGGTATGGCACGGAGTGAATTACAGCGAGAGCCTGTTCTGCAGGGAGAAACCGAAGTCGGAACTGACGGTAGTCATCAGAGAGGAAGGCATGATGTACTTCCTGACTGCGGACATAAAGGAGTTTGCCGGCCTGTGCCGGAAACACGGGTGGTACATCGTCTCGCACCAGCGGTTCAGCGAGGCGATGGAAATCGGTATGTGCCTGATGGAAGCCGGAAAACATGCGGGATGGTATTCGCTGGGCAGGTCGAAGGAATGGAATGCCATGATGAGGGATGTGCTGAACTTTACGTTTGAAAGGGAGAAGAAAAATGGATTTCTATCCGTACGAAACGATGTTCAAGGGAGAAGTTCTTATAGACGGGTGCAGGTGTCACTACCTGCATGACTATTACCCAACGAAGATTGAAAAGACGAATGCACACCAAAAACGGGTAAGCAACCTGATATTCCGTTTTAAGGAAGGAGGACATTGCGGCGAGCTGGTCGCACGGATACTGGCACTGTGTCTGAAACATGCAGGATTCAACGGAACGAAGGAAGACACGGTACTGATACCTATACCTGCATCGACAAGGGAAAGACAGCGGAAACGCTTTCCGGTGGTATGCTACTACCTGTCGGAATGGCTGGGCATTGCGGACGGTTTCAAGGCCATCTGGATAGAGGAAGACCGCGAGCAACTGAAAGGAAAGGGAAAGGATAAGGACATACTGCGGAACCTGCAATTTAACGGCGGTATATCAGAGGAAAGAATGTTGTCCTGCTGGATGATGTACTTACGACCGGGGAGAGCCTCAGGCAATTGCAACGAAAGATGAAGCAACTGGGGGCATTGTCGGTTATCGGGGTGTTTCTTGGGAAGACGGTATAATTGATTAATATTCAATTTATTTTTCTATATTTGTTTGTCGTTGAAAAAATGGCGTACGTATTAAGTAAAAATATACAACATTAAAATACTTTGAATTATGATTGATTTTAGGAAGAAGTTAGGAAAAAAAGAAGTTGAAAAGAAGATAAATCCATTAGAGATTTATGATGAATTGGATAGAAGAAGTGTTACAGGTCCATTAAGACCTGTACAATATAAAATATTGGATGAATGGTTTAAACATAAGCAGAAAGACAAAAATCTGATTATCAAACTCCATACTGGAGAAGGTAAAACTTTAATAGGGCTATTAATACTTCAGTCTAAGATAAATCAAGGCGAGGGACCTTGTGCTTTTGTGTGCCCTAATATCTATTTGTCGCAACAAGTTGCTAAAGAAGCTGAAAAATTTGGTATTCCATATTGTGTAATAGAAAGTGATAATAGTTTGCCTAACGACTTCATTGAAGGAAAGCGAATTTTAATTGTACACGTTCAAAAAATATTTAATGGAAAAACTATTTTTGGAATTAATAACTTTTCCACACATATCGGGACTATCATTTTAGATGATTCACATGCATGTATTGATTCTATAAAAGATTCTTTTACTATTAGGATTCCGAGGGAAAAAACAATATATGCAGAAATATTGACCCTTTTTAAGGAAGATTTGTCAGATCAAGGTGAAGGTGATTTTTTGGATATTTGCAATGGTGATTATGAAGCTTTGCTTCCTATTCCATATTGGTCTTGGATTGATAAAAAAAGCGAGATTACTAGTCTGTTGTCTCAACATAAAGATGACGATGAGCTGATGTTTATATGGCCTTTAATAAAAAATAATATTGAGGATTGTCAGGCTTTTGTTACAGGTAAAGGTATAGAGATACTTCCATATAATATTCCTATTGGAAGTTTTGGTTCATTTGCTAAAGCAAATCAAAGAATATTAATGTCTGCTACGACTCAGGATGATTCTTTTTTTATAAAAGGTTTAGGATTTGATGTTAACGCAATAAAGAATCCTTTAATCAATACTGAGCAAAAGTGGTCTGGTGAAAAAATGATTTTGATACCATCATTAATTGATGAGTCACTAGATCGTGATTTAATAGTAAGTAAATTTGCAAAACCTAATGATAAAATGCATTTTGGTAGAGTAGCAATTGTTCCAAGTCTTCGCAGATCGGAACAATATTATCATTTAGGCTCTACTATTACTAACGCAAAAAATATTTTTGCTAACATTTCAGATTTGAAAGCCGGTAAAACCAGTAATACAGTAGTAATAATAAATAGATATGATGGAATTGATTTACCAGATGAATCTTGTCGTTTATTAATTATTGACTCAATGCCATATTTTAATTCATTGGTAGATCGATATGAAGAACAGTGTAGAATTAATAGCGATGTTATCAATATTCGTTTGGCTCAAAAAATAGAACAAGGTTTGGGAAGAAGTGTTAGAGGTGAAAAAGACTATAGTGTTATTTTATTAATTGGTGCTGATTTAGTGAAGTTTATTAGGAGCATAAAAACTAATAAATATTTTTCTTCCCAAACAAGGAAACAAATTGATATTGGTTTCCAAATTGCAGAAATGGCGAAGGATGAACTTAAAGCAGATGAACCTAGTCTGAAAGTAGTAGCATCGTTAATATCCCAAGCTGTAATAAAAAGAGATGAGGGGTGGAAAGAATTTTATCGTGAAGAAATGGATAAAATTCCAGTTTTAGAAAATAAAAATAATATTTATGAAATATTGGAGTTAGAGAAAAAAGCAGAGATTTTTTTTATGCAAAAGAATTATGAAGACGCATGTAATCAAATTCAAGCGATATTGGATAAATACATAACTGAAGACTCTGAAAAAGGATGGTATTTACAAATATTGGCACGATATAAATATTTAATTAGTAAAACTGAATCTAATCGACTTCAAAAAGCGGCTTTTAATTGTAATCTACATTTATTAAAACCAAAAGATGGAATAACTTATAAAAAGATTAACATTATTAATGATTCTAGAATTCATAGAATAAAGAAATGGATTGCTCAATATAATGATTATAGCGAATTGATGTTAGCTGTAGATGGTATTTTAAATGATTTTTCGTTTGGAGTGAATGCAGAAAAATTTGAGATGGCTTTGCAGAATATAGGCCTGTTATTAGGTTTTATAAGTCAAAGACCCGATAAAGAAATTCGTAAGGGACCAGATAATTTATGGGGTGGTATTGAACATAAATTCATTTTACTTGAATGTAAAAGTGAAGTTAGTGAAAGCCGTGAAACTATAAATAAGCATGAAGTAGGACAAATGAATTCACATTGTGGATGGTTTGAGAACGAATATGGCAAAGATGTATATGTAAAAAGAATTCTAATAATTCCTACTAATAAATTATCCTATGAAGCTGATTTTACACATGAGGTAGAAATCATGAATAAGAAAAAGATTAAACAGTTTAAGAATGCTATAAAATCTTTTGTTAAGGAATTTAAACCTTATAATATTCATGAGATCGAAGATGATAAGATTCAGGATTTTATAAATGCTAATAAATTAAATGTAAAGGATATTGAAAGTCTTTATACAGAATCTTGGATACGAAAAAAATAAAATATTATCACTACAATTTTAGAATGATTTTGTAAACTGTTATAATATATAAGAACGTTAGATATGGCGGCTTCATCCGTGCTTCAGTGCCGGATGGAGCCGCTTTTTTTGTGCCCGTATGCGGGGAAAACGGGTATTGCGGAAGAAAAATAAGGAAAATCATTCCCTACTATGGAAATACTATGGATTGTGCCTGCGTGGAGTTGCGCACCTTTGCAGCGTAACCAATACGGAAGGATATGGAAATAATAACGATGGACAATGAAGTCGTGAAGACGATGATGGAGAAGATAGACCGCATAGCGGACTATGTTTTCAAGAAAGACAATGTGCCGAAGGAGGAAGCGGAAATCCTGCTGACGAGCGAGGAGGCGGCGGACCTGCTGAAAATCAGTACGAGGACACTGCAACGGATGCGAAAGGACAAGACTATTCCCTACATGATGGTGAGAAGCAAATGCCGGTACAGACTGACGGATCTGGAGGAATGCGTGAGACGGAAAATCGTACACTGCAATCCCAAGACGCTGGAGGAGTTCAAGCATAACTACCTGATGACAAGAAAGGAGGCGGATGATGGAAGGGATTGGTAAGGATGTGTTCGAGGAATGGATGAAGCGCCTCATGGAACGGATTGACCGGCTGGACAGCATCATATCGGTGCTGATAAACAAGGAAGCGGCAGGCGTGAAGTACATGGACGGAGAACGGCTGTATGACAATCAGGATCTGTGCGAGATGCTGAGAACGAGCAAACGGTCGCTACAGCGGTTCCGCAGCGAATACGGACTGCGTTACCAGAAAATCAGCCGCAAGACCTACTATAAGGAATCGGACGTGCTGGAGTTTATCAGCCGGAACATGGAAGAGGTGACGCTGGACGGCAAAAAGGTGCTGAAAGTGAAGGAAGGAACGGGAAAGAAAGCTCCGGGCAAAACGGCGAAGGGGGAAAAAAGGAGGCAGAAGGAATACCGGGACTGACAAACGCACGTGAAACGGAGGCGAAAAGAGAAACCGGAAGTGGATGGTGAACCAGATGTAAATGGGAAGCTGAGAGTGTGCCTGATGCGAACTGGGACTGACAAGCACACGTGAAACGTAGGCGAAAAGAGAAACCGGAAATGGATGGTGAACCAGATGTAAACGGGAAGCTGAGGGTGAGACTGATGCAAACCGGGACTGAAAGGTGAATGGGAAACCGGAACGAAAAGATAAACAGACCTGTACGGGAATACCGGCGGGACTATCATCAAACAATAAAAAAATCAATCAATGGAACAGAAAAAGAAAAAGCAAGAGGATGTACTGGTCGTCCGCGACGAGAAGACGGGCGAAATCAGTGTGGTTGCCGGACTGGATGCCAGGGGCTATCCCAAGAGGGCACAGGCAAAGGCGGAACACTCGCAGGAGTTTTTGCGCTTTGACCGCCACGGGGATGCGATAGACAATTTCATGAGAAATTTCTACCGCCAGTGTAAGGAGCCGACACGATTCGGTTTCTACAGGGTGGCAGCGGACACGGTGGAAGCTCTGCTTTCGGTTATCAAGGACCTGCTGAAAGACCCTGTGGCGAACGCTGACCTGCTCGCACCGCACAAAGTGGATACATCGGCGTACCAGCAGGCTGAGGAACAGCAGGCTGCGGAGGAGATGAAAAGAGAAAATGCCGAAACGGAGACTGAAGAACAACAGACTGCGGAAGATGCGAAAAGAGAAAATGGCGAAACGGAGTCTGAGGAACAGCAGGTTGCGGAGAAGGCGAAAAGAGAAAATGGCGAAACGGAGGCTGAGGAACAGCAGGTTGCGGAGGAGGCGAAAAGAGAAAATACGGAAGAAAACAATGTGGAACAGAAAACGGACGAGAAAATGGAAGAAATGAAACAGAAAAATCAGGAACAGCAGCCGCAGGCGGCGGAAACGCAGACGGCACAGGGACAGCAGCCCGTACAGGAAGGGCAAGCGCAGGCAAAACCGGAGAAACCGAACCTGATTGCGGACAGCGATGTGGACTGGAAGGAACTGGAACAGTTCGGTGTGAAAAAGGAAAACCTGTCTGAAAAGGACATGAAAGCCCTGATGAACTATGGCAAGACAAATCTGGTGACGGTGAACCCGACCTTCGGCGGTGATAGCTACGAGCTGCAAGCCCGCCTCTCGTTCCAGAAGACGGAAGACGGGGCATTGAAGCTCACTCCCCACTTTGTTCGCCACGAGCCGAGGCTTGACATTCCCCATAACGGCTATACCTTCACAGATGAGGACAAGAAGAAACTGAAGCAGACAGGCAATCTGGGCAGGCTGGTAGATGTGGCGGATACGAAAACCGGTGAGATGCGTCCGTCGTACATCAGCATCGACCGCCTGACAAATGAAATCGTGGACATTCCGGCAAGCAAGGTACGCATCCCGGACAGAATCGGACTGACGGAACTGTTAAAACCGGAACAGGACATCCTGCGTGCAGGACTGGCACTGCCCAAGGAGGTGACGCTGAAGAACGGGCGCAAGTTTGAAGCCGTGTTGCAAGTGAGTGCGGAGAAACGCGACGTGGAGTTTGTGCCGGAATATCTGTGGCAGGGGCAATCGCAGCGACGTGGAAACGGACAGGAGAAGAAACAGCAGAGCCCGGAAGCCTCGGATGCTCCCGGACAGCAGCAGAAGGAAGCCGGGAGTCAGGAGAACGGACAACGGCGCAACCGCTCGTGGACAAACGAGGACGGCAGCATCCGTCCGATAGGGAAATGGAAGGACGACATATTTACCGAACAGCAGAAGGCAGACTATGTGGCGGGCAAGACCGTGGTGCTCGCCAACGCGAAGGACGACCAAGGACAGCCCTGCACGAAATATCTGAAGTTTAACCGCGAGAAAGGCAGACCGCTGACCTATTCGGAAAACCCCGACCTCGCGCAGACCGTTGCCCCGTCCAATGAGAGCCACACACAGCTCGCCGTGAACAACGAGGGCAAGACCAACGAGGCGACCAAGCACCTGAAGGAGCCGCTCACGCAGGGACAGACCGCCCCGAAGGACGACACCCAGCAGAAGCAGCAGACGAAGAAATCCAAAGGCATGAAGGTTTCCTGAGTGCCGCCACTGAATCCATAAAAAATTAAAAGAGAATAAACAACGGAATGAAACGGGGCTTCATGCGCCATGCCCTGCATATCCCACGGACACCGGCGTACCCCGTTCCATTCCACAAAGAACAAAAAGTATCAATGATTAAAACAGAAAATATATGATTACCATACTGGCAGAAAAACCGAGCGTGGCGCGTGAGATAGCACGCATCACCGGAGCGACAAGAAAAGAGGAAGGATATTATACGGGAAACGGCTACCATGTGACATGGGCATTGGGGCATCTGGTGCAGCCTGCCCTGCCGGACGGCTACGGCTTCAAGGGCTTCCACAGGGACAGCCTGCCCGTGATACCGGAGGAGTTCATGCTGATACCCAGACAGGTAAAGACGGACAAGGGCTACAAGGCGGACGCGGCAGCGGTGAAGCAGATAAAGGTGATAACGAAGCTGTGGAACGAGAGCGATGGCATAATAGTGGCAACGGACTGTGCACGCGAAGGGGAACTGATATTCAGATACCTGTATGCCTATACGGGCTGTACGCTGCCCTTCCGCCGGCTGTGGATAAGCTCGCTTACGGATACCGCCATACGCAAGGGCATGAAGGAACTGAAGGACGGGCATGAATATGACGACCTGTATCTGGCGGCAAAGGCACGCAGCGAGGCGGACTGGCTGGTGGGCATCAACGGCACGCAGGCGCTGACCGTCGCCGCCGGGCGCGGCACATACTCGGTGGGGCGTGTGCAGACACCCACACTGGCGATGGTCTGCAAGCGGTACCGGGAAAACAGACGTTTCACGCCGGAGCCGGTACACCAGCTGCATTTCTCCGTGCCATCGGCAAATGCGGGTACGGTGGTGAAATTCGCTTCCGTGAAGAAATGGCAGGACAAGAACGAGGCGGCTACACTATATAATAAGGTAAAGGTGAAGATGTGCGCCACCGTGACCAAGGTCGAAAAGAAGCAGAAGGTGGAGAACCCTCCGCTGCTGTACGACCTGACCACACTGCAAAAGGAAGCGAACACGAAGCACGGCTTTACGGCAGAGCAGACGCTGGAACTGGTGCAGAAACTCTATGAGGCGAAGCTCGTCACCTATCCGAGAACATCAAGCCGCCATATTCCGGAAGATGTGTTTGCCGAAGTGCCCCTGCTGCTTGAGCGGCTGGCAAGCCACTCCACACTTTCGGATAAAATCATGAACTTGGACGGACTGAACCGCCGAAGCGTGGACGCCTCGAAAGTGACTGACCACCATGCCCTGCTGGTGACACCCAACCGACCGCTCGCCCTCTACAAGAACGAGCAGATTATCTATGACATGATTGCCGGACGCATGGTAGAGGCATTTTCGGAGGAATGTGTGAAGGATACGGCTACCGTAGTAGCGGAGGTGGTGCCGGACGCAGGCGAAAGATGCGAGGGCCTGACATTTGAGGCGAAAGGCTGCATCGTGCGCAAGGCAGGCTGGCGCGGCGTGTGCGGAGAGTATGGTGAGGACAATGGGAATACGGCATTGCCGGACTGGACGGAAGGCGACACACTGGTGATGGCAGGATGCTCGATGAGTTCGGGCATGACCCGACCGAAGCCCCTGCACACGGAAAGTTCGCTGCTGGCAGTGATGGAAACCGCGGGACGCGAGGGTGTGGAGGACGAGGAGGTGCGCCAAGCCCTGAAGGGTTGCGGTATCGGCACACCCGCCACCCGTGCCGCCATCATCGAAACGCTGCTGAAAAGGGAGTACATGGTGCGCGTAAAGAAGTCGCTGGTACCGACGGAGAAAGGACTCGCCCTGTATTCCATTGTAAAAGACATGGACATCGCCGATGTGGAAATGACCGGGCAGTGGGAAGCAGAGCTTGCGGATATAGAAAAGGGAAAGACGTCACATGAGGCTTTTATGAGGGACATAGAAAGCTATACCCGAAAGATTACCACGGACTTGCTTGCGTGTGACCGTATTTTCGGGCACAAGGCTTCGGGCTGCGCCTGCCCCAAGTGCGGCAAGGGCACGATGCAGTTCTACGGCAAGGTGGTGCGCTGCGACAATCCGGACTGCGCTTTGCCCGTATTCCGCCAGATAGCCGGCAAGACACTTACCGACGGGGAGATGACCGATTTGCTGGCAAAAGGAAAGACGGAAGTCCTTAGCGGCTTCAAGAGCAGGCAGGGCAAGCCGTTCAGCGCGGCGGTCGCCTTCGACGCGGACTTCAACACGAACTTCATCTTTCCCGAAGCCAAAGGCGCAAGAAAAGGCACGAACATGAAAGGAAAACGAAAATAATGCATTACTTTTGCCACTGAACCATGTCATAATCTGTTTCAATCCGTTGATACTCTTTATTCACATGGATTTAGTGGCGGCACCCGGAGGGATACCGGGTGCCTTTTTATTTCCTTTCCAAAATCATTCATCCACTAAATCCATCAGAAAATGAAACAGAACAAGAGAACCGCTCCGGCGGAACTGTCCTACTACGGACTGTACCTGCTGGACTACCTGAGAAAATACCATCCCGACAAAGTAATTGATACCGAGTTTATAACCGGAAGGGAGGAAGCCGCCGCCGAAACCTTCGAGAAGGCAAGGCTGGAGGGAAGCTCCACGGAAGCCGCACAGGAGGAAGCCATGCGCGTCTTGCTCGAAGGACTCCACTTCTCTTCCTACGCCCTGCTGTACGAGGTGGTGGAGAACGAGTTCGCCGACGAAGTGGCGGCATCCGACCGCGAGGCGTTCTGCCGGAAACTCTTCCCCTATCTGAAAAACCTGCTCGGCGGTTACGATACGTCGGACGACACTTTCGCCCTGTCGCCCGACCACGACCTGCTCTACACGGAGCTGACCGGAACCGTCATGCTTTATCTGGAGTCCTATGGCATTCAATAGGAAACAGAAGCTGAGGGACAACATCGAGGCGATACGGACGGCATTCACGCTCGACCGGGAAGGGCGCACGCCCACCGAAAGGGAGCGCGTGCTGCTGGGGCGGTACTGTGGCTTCGGGGGACTGAAGTGCATACTGAACCCGGCACGGGAGCTGACGGATGCCGTACACTGGGCGAAATCCGACCTCGAACTGTTCGCCCCTACGGTGGAGCTGCACCGTATCATCCGGGAAAACAGCCGGGACGACATGGAGTACAAGCGTTATACGGATTCGCTGAAAGCCTCGGTGCTGACGGCGTTCTACACCCCGCAAACCATAACGGACACCATAGCGGAGGTACTGCACGACCGCAAGGTGCGCCCAAGGCTGGTACTGGAGCCGTCGGCGGGCATGGGCGCGTTCATCAGCCCGGTGCTGTCGAACAACCTGCAGGCGGAGGTGATGGCATTCGAGAAAGACCTGCTGACGGGCAAGATGCTCGGACACCTGTACCCGCAGCAGAAAATACGCACGGAGGGCTTCGAGAAGATAGAGAAGCCTTTCCTGAACCGTTTTGACCTTGCCATCTCCAACATACCCTTCGGGGACATCGCCGTGTTTGACGCGGAATACGAGAAAAAGTCGGTCATGCACCGGATAGCGGCGAAGAAAGTGCATACGTATTTCTTCCTGAAAGGGCTGGACGCGGTGCGCGACGGCGGTGTCGTGGCATTCATCACCTCGCAGAGCGTACTGAATACGGAAGGCAACGGAGGCACGCGCTACCTGATGATGAAGCAGGCGGACCTGTTGTCCGCCATACGTCTGCCGAACAACCTGTTCACGGAAAACGCCAACACGGAAGTGGGTTGTGACCTGATAATCCTACAAAAGAACATCAACAAAATGGATTTGTCCGAAGAGGACATGCGGTTTACCCGGACAGTCAGAAGCAACCATGCCGGAGTCGTTACCAATGAATATTTCCTTGACCACCCGGAACGCATCATCCATACCGAAGCGAAAAAGGATACCGACCCCTACGGCAAGCCCGCCATGATATACACACACAACGGCGGTGTGGAAGGTATTGCGATGGATTTGTATAAAATGCTGTCGGAAGACCTGTCGGTACGGCTGGACTTGGAACGCTACAACGGCATCAAGGGCGAAAGACAGGAAGCACGGCAAGAGATGCGGCAGAACATTGCCGTACAGACCGAGGGTATTGAGACGAAAAGAGAAAATATCCATTCGGCTGCGGGTGAACCGGCGAAGGCGAAAAGAGAAAATTCCGCTTCGGTTGCGGAAGAACGGACGGAGGTGAAAAAAGAAAGCGGATTGCCGGATGCAGGTGCAGCGGACCGGACAAAAAGGGAAGCAAACAGTGTGCAGCCGAAAGTACAAGCCATGACCGGCGTGTCGCAAGAAGCGCAAAGCAGACATCCGGAAGCCCCGGTTATGGATTTGTACGACCTGTTCGGCTACACGCAGGAGGAAAGGCGGCTGGCGGAACGCGGACTGAAGCCGGAGCGGAAGAAGGGCAGCAAGTCCAAGCCGAAGAAACCGGTACAGGCATCGCTGTTCGTGCTGCCGGAGGACGGTACGGGAATGGAAGCGGACAAAGGAAAGACGGAGGCAGGTGCCGCCATTACCCCGGAAGAGGCAAAGGAAATGGAGGAAATCATCCGTGGCACAGAAGAGGTGGAAGCTGCCCCAGTGGAAACGACCGCACCGAAAGCAGAGGACAAGATACCGCTACAAGAGGACGGTGACCCGGAGGACGCCGTTTACCGCAGCCTCGACTGGGAAACAAATCCGCCCATCAACGGATTCTATGAAACGATGATGTCGCTCACGCCGGAACAACGGGCGGAACTGCGCCGGCTGGGAAAGACGAAGATGGAAGCCAATGCCGTCAAACGGACAGTCGGGACATCGGAGGCGCAAAGAGAAAAAGTCCATGTGGGGAAAACAGAAGAACCGCAAGGTACTGCTGCTACGGCGGTCTATCCGATAGAAAACGGATTCGAGGCGGAACGCGACAGACGGATAGCGGAAGTGGAGAAAGCCCTCCGTGCGGAGGAAGCCGCCCTGACACCGGAAGAGAGGCAGCGCAAGCGGGAGAAGGAAATGATGCCCCGTCCGTACAGCCGACCGCTGGAGCCGCACCTGAAGGACGGCTCGCTGGCATGGGTACACACGCAGGGCGTGCGCTATCAGGTGGGCGTGCTGAAGGACGTGACCCGCTACGGGGCAACCTTCCATCCGCTGGACATGGAGGGTATGCAGAAGGAGAAGGCGCAGCTGTACATCTCGATGCGCGACACCTACGAGCGGCTCTACGCACAGGAGGCGGAACGGCAGGAGGCAAACGACATGCTCCGCCGCCACCTGAACACCTACTATGACGAGTTCACGATGCGCTACGGCTGCCTGAACGCCAGACAGAACGTAAAGTTGCTGATGATGGACGCCTCCGGGCGCAACATGCTGGCACTGGAACGCAGCGAGGGCGGCACGATGGTGAAGGCGGACATATTCGACCATCCCGTTTCCTTTTCGCAGGAAACGACCGTCATGGCGGAATCACCGGAA